>OCVV011342303.1_pt1 | contig 15184 bp, 17 predicted proteins | sample 1539721 | NCBI WGS metagenome assembly OCVV01 (sample SAMN02144230, study PRJEB22623) | gut metagenome | biome: sheep rumen | host: Ovis aries | place: New Zealand
CCTCACTACCTGACAGAACCCGCACCTGTCAGATAGTGAGCGCCCCCGCCCGCGCCCTCGCCCGCGTCCGCCCGCCCCTCACTCGCGTGGTAGGCTTCTGCTGAAGAACCCCAGCAACAGGAGGAAACGATGGACCAGCACAACACCCCCGCCGCAAGCGCTCCCGCCGCAAGCGCCCCCGACGCCCCCGCGCGGAGCTACGGCCGCGCCGCCAACCAGATGCGCCCCGTGAAGCTCACGCGAGACGTGATGATGAACGCGGACGGCTCGTGCCTGGCGGAGTTCGGCAACACGCGCGTCATGTGCACCGCCACGGTGGAAGAGGGCGTGCCCGCGTGGCGCAAGGGCTCGCGCGCCGGCTGGGTCACCGCGGAGTACGCCATGCTCCCGGCGTCCACGTCCACGCGCACGCGCCGCGAGTGCAAGGGTCGCAAGGGCCGCTCGATGGAGATCGAGCGCCTCGTAGGCAGAAGTCTGCGCGCCGTGTGCGACATGCACCGCCTCGGCGAGCTCACCGTCACGTGCGACTGCGACGTGATCCAGGCGGACGGCGGCACGCGCACCGCGTCGATCACCGGCGCGTGGGTGGCGCTGCACGACGCGCTCCAAAAGTGGGTCGACGCCGGCAAGATCAAGCGCCTGCCGCTCACCGGCCAGGTCGCGGCCATCAGCATGGGCAAGGTCGCCGACCGCCTCCTGCTCGACCTCGACTACCCCGAGGACAGCCACGCGCAGGTCGACCTCAACCTCGTGTGCACGGGCGACGGCGGCATCGTGGAGGTGCAGGGCACCGGCGAGCGCTCCACCATCAGCCGAGAAGAGCTCGACTCCTTGCTCGACATGGGCCAGGCGGGCATCCAAGAGCTCATCCGCCTGCAGAACCAGGTCACGGGCTTCTCGGACTAGCCGCCCCGCGCGCACCCGCGCCCCACGCCCCGCCGTGCCACACGCCACGCGCTCAACTGGCCCCGCGCCCGTCCTTCACGCCCCATCGTGCGGCACGGCTTCGCATATCGCGATATGCGAAGCCCCCAATTTCACGTTTTCGCAGTTGGGCGTCTTGGCAGCCACTTCGCATATCGCGATATGCGAAGTGGGGTGTCTCGCGGCCAGCCTCGCACCCACCCGCACCCCCGAAAATCTCCCCATGTGCTCTCCAATTAACACATTAGGTTAATTACAATTAACCTAATGTGTTAATTGGAGCCATCACAGTCACCGCCACCACCCCAAGGAGGCGTCATGCCCTACATCAATCGCATCGTCGACGCGGAGCTCGAGCGCGCGCTCGGAGCGTTCGGCGCCGTCCTGCTAGAGGGGCCAAAGTGGTGCGGCAAGACCACCACGGCAGCCAGGGTCGCGCGCTCGTCGCTCATGCTGTCGGACCCCGCCGGCGACTTCGCCTCACGCAAGCTGGCGCAGGTCGAGCCCTCCGTCGCGATCGAGGGCGAAAGCCCCCGCTTGATAGACGAGTGGCAGGAGGTCCCCAAGCTCTGGGACGCCGTCCGCTACCGGTGCGACGCGACGGGCGGCCGCGGGCTCTTCGTCCTCACCGGCTCCGCGACGCCGGACGACGCTCACGCGCCCATGCACAGCGGCGTCGGACGGATCGCGCGCGTCCGCATGGGCACGCTCACCCTGCAGGAGCAGGGCATATCCAGCGGCAAGGTCAGCGTCGCCGGTCTGCTTCAGGGCAAGAGCTACACCGCGCTCGGCTCGCTCGACGTCCAAACCATTGCCCAGCTCGTCGTGCGTGGCGGCTGGCCCAGCACCGCGGGTGTCCCGGCGCCGGCGGCGTCCATGCTCGCGCGCGGCTACGTCGATGGCGTCTGCAACTCGGACGTCTCGCGGATCGATGGCGTCCGCCGCGACCCAGACAAGGTCACTAGGCTCGTGCGCTCGCTCGCGCGCAACGAGTCGACCCTTGCGACCATGAAGTCCGTCCTGGCGGACCTCGGCGGGGACATCACGCGGCAGACAGCCGCAAAGTACGTCTCTATCCTGTCGCGCCTCCACTTCGTGCAGGACGTCCCCGCGTGGAACCCGGCGCTCCGGTCCCCGGTGGTGCTCCGCCAGGCGGCCAAGCACCACCTCGCGGACCCCTCCCTCGCGGCCGCCGCGCTTGGTGCAAGCACGGAATCCCTGCTAGAAGACGTCAAGACGCTCGGTCTTCTGTTCGAGTCCCTCGTCATCCACGACCTCATGGCCTACGCCCAGGCGTCGGGCGCGCGGGTGTACCACTACCACGACTCGAGCGACCTCGAGGTGGACGCGATCGTCCAGGCGGACGACGGCCGTTGGCTCGCCGTCGAGGTCAAGCTCGGCGCGGGCGGCGTGCAGGACGGCTGCCAGAACCTGCTGCGGCTCGAAAGCAAGATGACAGACGCCGGCAATCGTCCGCCCGCGGCAAAGGTGGTGGTCGTCGGCTTTGGCGAGCCCGCCCACCTGACGGAAGACAACGTGCAGGTAGTCCCGATCGACACCCTCGGCGTCTAGCGCACCCCGCCCGCTCCATGCGCTACCATCGACGCATCCAACCAAAGGAGAGAAACCCATGGCACTCGACATCAGCACGCTCGACCCCGCAAAGACCGTCGTCGTCGCGACGGGCAATCCCCACAAGGTGACGGAGATAGAGGCGATCCTCGCCCAGAGCCTGCCTGGCGTGCGCTTCGTCGCCCTCGGCGAGCTCGGCAGCTTCCCCGACCCGGTGGAGGACGGCGACACCTTCGCGGAGAACGCCTACATCAAGGCGGCGGCCGCGCTCGACAACACGGGCCTCGCCATGGCGGTCGCGGACGATTCCGGCCTCTGCGTGGACGCCCTCGACGGCGCCCCCGGGATCTTCTCGGCGCGCTGGGCCGGCGAGCACGGAAACGACGCCGCCAACAACCAGAAGCTCATGCGCCTGATGGAGGGCGTCCCGCGCGAGCGCCGCACCGCGCGCTTCCACTCCAGCGTCGTGCTGGTGGAGCGCGACGAGGACGGCGAGGGCGTCACGCACGGCGAGGGCGACTGCGAGGGCTTTGTGGGCACGGAGCCGCGCGGCGACGGCGGCTTTGGCTACGACCCGCTGTTCTTGCCCAACGACACCCCGGGCAAGACCATGGCAGAGCTTTCCGCGGGCGAGAAGAACGCGATCAGCCATCGCTTCCACGCCCTCCAGGACCTCGCGCAGAAGCTGTAGCGCACCCCCGCGCGCTACACCTCGAGCACCGTCGCCTCGTGGCTGTAGTGGTTCAGCACCTCGCAGCCGTCCTCGGTCACGATCACCAGGTCCTCAATGCGCACGCCCACCTCGCCGGGAATATAGATGCCAGGCTCGATGCTAAAGCACTGCCCGGCGCGCACCGGCTCGTCGTGGGTCGAGCTCACGTCGCCCGGCTCGTGGTCCTCAAGGCCAATCTGGTGGCCCAGGCGGTGCGTGAAGTACGGGCCAAAGCCGGCGTCTTCAATAATGTGGCGCGCGGTCAGGTCTATCTGCGCAAACGTGACGCCCGGGCGCACGATGGCCTCCGCGGCCTCGTTCGCGCGACGCACGGTCTCGTACACCTCAAGCTGGCGCGCCGTGGGCTCGGCCGTAAAGAACGTGCGCGTCATGTCCGAGCAGTACGCGTCCTGCTTGCAGCCCACGTCAAACAGCACCATGTCGCCCTTGTGGAACACGGTGTCGTCCGGCTCGTGGTGGGGGTCCGCCGCGTTCGCGCCAAAGCTCACGATGGGAGAAAAGCTGTGCCCCTGGGCCCCAAGCCGGCGGTACTCGCCCAGAAGCCCGCTCGCGATCTGGTGCTCCGTCACGCCCTCGCGCACCTGCGCCGCAAGCCAGTTCATGGCGCGGTCGTTCGTCAGGCTCGCCTGGCGCATCAGCTCCTGCTCGCGCGCGTCCTTCACGGAGCGCGCCGCGTCCACGGCCCACGAGCCCAGCCTAAAGCCGCTCGCTGCGCGCGCGTCCATCAGCGGAAGCAGCCAGTTGGCCACGAGCTTCTTGTCCACGCCCAGGGGCGCGGCCCCGTCAAGCTCCGCCGCCACCAGAGGCACGGGGTCCTCCGTGTCGTCAAACGTCACGAGCTTCTGCGCCGCGCCCGTCGCGTCCGGAAACAGCCTGTTGCAAAACATCACCGTGCGCGGGCGCCGCTCGCCGTCGCGTGCAACCAGCAACCCTAGGAACCGCTCGTACGGCTCCGTGTAATAGCCGGTCAGATACCAGATGGACATGGGGTCGCACACCAGCACCTGCTCCAGCCCCTGGCTTTCGAGGTTCTGAAGCACCCTTTCGATCCTGCTTTCGCTCATTTCCGCTCCTTAAGCCGCGTTTTCCGTGGATATGGCGCCGGCGCCATATACTAGAGAATTGCATGACACTGGGCCGGACGGCTGTCATGCGCCGCCGGCCGCGTTTTGGAGGTACAGATAGATGGAAGTCGAGGTTCCACCCGCCAATAGGGTAGACCAAATCCGAGAAGAGCTTGTTTCGCTTAAGGGAAGACATCTGCGAGTCCGGGCCAACATGGGCCGCTCCCGCGTTGTCGAGCGCACGGGCACCCTCGTGGGCGCGTACCCCACGTTGTTCGTGGTCGAGGTCGAGGAGCGCCGCGGCCGCAAGGCCCGCCAGTCCTACCAGTACGTGGACGTGCTCACCGGCGCGGTCGAGATCTATGATCCCGACACGGGCGAGCGCCTGTTTGACTTTGGCTTCGAGGATCAGCAGCTCTAGCAGCACCAGCACCGGCGCCGGAAGCACCAGCACCAACGGCACTAGCGCCAACGGCGCCAGCGCCGGCATCGGGGAAGAGGGTGGTCGCATGTCGCACGTCACGATCGACGCTCCCGTCAAGGTCAACCTGCACCTGGGCATCCACCCCGGGCGGGATTCGCGCGGCTACCACCGCGCGGATTCCGTCATGGTCGCGCTCGGCGTGGGCGACACCGTCACGGTGAGCACGCCCCCCGAGCCGCCCGCGGCCGATGCGTCCGGCGTCCTTCTCGCCATGAGCGAGGACGTGGGCGTCCCGCCCCAGAAGAACACCGCCTGGCAGGCCGCCGCGCGCCTGCGCCAGGCGTTTGGCATCGCCGCGCCGGTGCGCGTGGAGGTGCGCAAGGCCGTTCCGCCGCAGAGCGGGCTTGGAGGCTCGTCCAGCGACGCCGCCTCCGTGATCCTGGCGCTGTGCCGGCTGTTTTCCCTGGACGAGAAGGACCCGCGCATCGTGGACGTCGCGCGTTCCGTGGGTGCGGACGTGCCGTTCTTCTTGAATCTGGCGCCGTCGTACCTGACGGGTGCCGGCGATGTGCTTGCGCAGACGTTTCCCGTGCTCGAGGGGCTGCCCGTGGTGCTGGTTCGGCCGAGGCGGGGCGTGTCCACCGTCGCGGCGTATCGCGAGTTCGACGCGGATCCCGTTGTTCCCGCATCGCCCGCGCCCATGTTGGCGGCGCTGCGCGATGGCGACGCCGTGGCCGTGGCGGCCGCGCTGTACAACAACCTGGAGGGCGCGGCTACGCGCCTTGTTCCAGAAATCTTGCGCGTAAAGTCGTGGCTGCAGTGCCGTCCCGGTGTGGTGGCGGCGCAGGTAACAGGGTCTGGTAGCTGCGTGTTTGCCATTTGCGAGACGCATGCGGCCGCCCGCGCAATTGCTGCGCGCGCACAAGATGAGGAAGATTGGTGGTCTTCCGCAACATTTACGGTTGGAAAACGCGCGCATTTCTGTTAGAGTATCAACGCTAACGGGTTGTGGCTCAGCTTGGTAGAGCGCTCGGTTCGGGACCGAGAGGTCGCTGGTTCAAATCCAGTCAACCCGACCACGAATGTCAAACGGCCAGAGGCTTCGGTCTCTGGCCGTTTTTTTGTGTCACGTTTGTCCCCGCGCTTTGAGTTTGTCAAGCCCGGCGTCGAGAACGGTATCGAATGCCGCGTGCGCGGCTTTTTGTTGGACAAAGTTTCCAATGGTTTGGACGAGTTCACAAAGGGGCTAAGTGACAGTGCTCCCACGAAAGAGATTGAGATACTCGCTATAGCTGCAGCGCAGAGAAGTGCGTTCTTCTCCGCTAGATTCACTTTCCAATGAGTAGTGTTCATAAAACTAAGGGGGGACTTTTCAATGAGTATTGATGCTCAGGGTGCCCTGAAGCGCTTCTCCGGCGCAGTTATCAGGCCCGTCTTGTTCCTTGCCGTCGCCGGCATTTTGCTTGCTCTTTCCGTCATTCTCAAGATGGCGGTTATGCCTGCGCCCGTTGTCATGCTTGGCACCATGCTCTACACCTGCGTCAACTCCGGAGTAGTTGGGAACCTTGGCCTTCTATTCTGTATTGGTCTGACCTGCGGATTTGCTAACAAGAAGAAGGGCGATGCCGCGGTTATTGCAGCGGCCACCTTCCTTGTGTTCCTGTATGCCAACAACACTTGGCTGACTGCGAACAACATGCTTATCCACGCCGATAGTCTCTACGGCACTGGTCAGGGCATGGTCCTCGGTGTGCAGGTCGTTGATACCGGTGTCTTCATGGGAATCATCCTTGGCTGCCTGAATGGCTGGATCTTCAACAAGCTCTGCGACGTTAAGTTCCCTCAGGTTGTTTCCGCCTACGACGGCACCAAGTTCGTGTTCTTCGTCACCATCATGGTGGCTGGCGTACTCGGCGTAGCCATGTGCTACATCTGGCCTGTCGTCAACTCCTGGATTTCCGCTCTCCAGGGCTTCATGCGCGCCGCAGGATACGGCGGAGTCTTCGTCTACGCATTCCTGAACAAGCTCCTGATTCCGACCGGCATGCATCACCTGCTCTGGATGCCCTTCATGTACTCCTCAGTCGGCGGCACCCTCAACGTCGGTGGGCAGACCGTCGCGGGATCCTACAACATCTTCATGGCCGAGCTCGGTGACGTCGCTCACATCTCCGCCATGGACGAGTCCATCCGCTTCTCCATGCTTGGCTTCGGCAAGTGGTTCGGTACCATCGGCTCCGTCCTCGCTTTCATCAGCGTCGCGAAGCCGGAGCACCGTGCTCAGGTCCGCTCCATGCTCATCCCCGCGGCACTGGTCGCCATACTTGCCGGTGTCACCGAGCCTTTCGACTTCATGTATCTCTGGGCGTCGCCCATCCTCTACGTCGTCAACTCCGCTCTCGATGGCATCTTCCAGTGCATTCTTTATGCCTTTGGATGGCGCGCACTGCTCACTGGCCTGATTGAGACCATCCCCGGGCTCATCGCGCTTCCGGCACGCCTCTCTCACTGGTATGTCGTCATTCCCGTCGGTATCGTGGCAACCTTTGTCTGGTTCGTGGTCTTCCGCTTCCTTATCCTCAAGCTGAACCTGGATACGCCTGGTCGCGAGCTGCTCGAGGGCGAGAGCGAGGACGAGTCCGAGGCCGGCGCGGTGCGCATCGCGGCTGCCGAATCCAAGGCCACGGGTACCGATGCCGTCGCAGATGATGCTATCGAGTCCGTAATCGAAGGCCTTGGCGGTCCCGAAAACATCAAGAAGGTCATGAACTGCTTCACTCGTCTTCGCGTCGACGTGTACGACATGAGCAAGATTGACGACGAGAAGATTAACAAGCTCAAGAACACCGGCATCATCAAGGGCAAGAGCAACGTCCAGATCGCCGTCGGCATGAGGGTCGAAGAGATCTGCGAGGAAGTGAACAAGGTCCTCGGTCGAGAGGACTAGCCCACGCTCACCATCCCATTTGGATGTCCAGATTTTGAGAGATTCATTAAGGAGCTGTTTTACATGGCAGAGAAGAAGAGGTTTGTTGTTGCGATTGCTGGCGGTGCCTCCCGCTACACCCCAGGCATTCTGAAGATGCTTGTGGCCGAGAAGGACAGGTTCCCCCTGAGCAAGGTTGTCCTCTACGACAACGAGGACGTACGCCAGAAGCGTATGGGTAAGTATGCGCGCGTTCTCATGAGCGAGTACTACCCCGAGTGTGAGGTTGTCGACACGCTCGATTCCGAGGAGGCCTTCACTGGCATCGACTTCTGCTTCATGCAGATTCGCGCCGGCCGTCAGGAGATGCGTCGCTCGGATGAGCATATCGCTCTCAAGCACGGGTGCATCGGCCAGGAAACGTGCGGGGCTGGCGGCTTCGCATATGGCATGCGTTCCATTCCCGCCGTCGTCGAGATTATCAAGAATGTAAAGAAATACAGCCCGGACGCGTTTGTCCTGAATTACTCGAACCCCGCAGCCATCGTTGCCGAGGCTACCAAGCGCATCTTCCCGAACGACAAGCACGTCATAAACATTTGCGACATGCCCGTCGGAATCATGAACCAATATGCCGATGAGTTGGGAGTCCCACGTAACTCCATTGAGGCGCGCTACTTCGGCCTCAACCACTTCGGGTGGTTCACTGCGGTCCTTGACAAGGAGACTGGGCACGACTACCTTCCGGAGCTGAAGAAGATTTTCTCCAAGCCGCTCCCCGACGACCACTTCACCGACATGGACCCAAGCTGGCGTGAGACGTTCGTCTTCATGCGCAAGATGGTTTCCGAGTGCGCCGACTATTTGCCGAACACCTATCTGCAGTACTATCTGTATCCCAAGCACATGCTCGCTGGCGAGGACCCCGAGTGGACCCGTGCCGACCAGGTTATGGCGGGGCACGAGAAGCAGGTATACGAGATGGTCGATGAGGTCTGCGAGACCGGCAAGATCATGGGCACGAAGTACGGCTTCACCGAGGAGGACCTCAAGGACGACGATCACGCGACCTATATCGTCGACCTCGCATGCGCCCTTGCCTTCAACACGCACGAGCGCTTCCTGATGATGGTCCCCAACGAGGGTATTATTCCAAATCTTACCCAGGGCATGATGGTCGAGGTTCCGTGCATGGTTGGGTCTAACGGTCCCGAGCCTCTGAACGTTGGCGAGATTCCTGCATTCCAGAAGGGCCTTCTCGAGAATCAGTATGCCTACGAGAAGCTGACGGTGGACGCCAACCTCAATGGATCCTATATCGACGCATGGCACGCTTTGACCCTGAACCGTCTTGTAAACGACACCGACACGGCGAAGGCGCTTCTCGACGACCTCATCGAGGCCAACAAGGAGTACTGGCCCGAGCTTAAGTAGCAAGTTGGCAGCCATGGTTGGCGAGAAGAGCCGACCAAATCTACCGAGCGAGTTTTCGGACTAAGCCGGAGGGACGAGCACGCGACGCACTCGCACGCTCGTCCCTCCACGGTAAATTGGAGTTGACGGCATGACTTCTGCAGTTACAGACTTGGTACGCGAGCTTCAAGTAATGTCTGGCAAGGAAAAGGTCTTGGCGATAGTGTTGTTCCTGCTGGGCGGCTTCTATCCCTTGGCGGGATTTGTGGCGTTTGGCATTGGCAAGTGGAAGAAGGCTGCACGACCGGTTTACGTCCTTCCGTGTGCGGGCGCTATTCTCTCCCTGGTATTGTTTGTGATTCAGTTCTGTACCGCCGTTGCTTAGTAGGCGCTTGAACCGCGGGTGCGTGGTGGCGAGAACGCGGACGATGTTGAGATAGTTGGAGCCTGGAAATGAGCAACGAGACTCTTAGAAAGCGCGGCCACGTCGAAAGCGGGCATGTGCAGACGTTCACTAGGCTCGAGGAGTACATCATTCGTGAGCTGGCGCACCACATCTCCCAGAACGAGGAGGTGTCGCTGACATTCCTGGCCGAGGAGTGCCATGTGTCGAAGAGCACCGTAATCAAGGCGGTCAAGAAGTTGGGGTATCAGGGGTTTGACGACCTCGTTCACAACATCCGGTTCAATGCCCAGACAAGCAGCGGCGTCCTGTTGCCCGGAAAGCTCGTCGAGGGCGACTGCGAGGAGATCGTTTGCAAGCTGGCCGATCGACTGAGGCTTTGTGAAGGCAGAAGAAACTTCATCTTTACGGGTGACCGCAGGACAAGCGACGTCGTGGCCAGATATATGAGCCGGAAGCTTGCCATGTTTGACCTCTTCGCGACGATGTCCACCGATTACGCCATGGCCCGTAGGGAGGTGCTTGAGTGCGGTACGGCATTCTTCATCCTGCACCGCGAGCTTCCTCGCAGGGCTGCCCACGAACAGGATGCGGGGTATGGGATGGGGATGCTGCGGTCTGCACGAGACGCGGGCTTCGATATAGTCGCATTCTCTGACGATCCGGACAGAAGGGCGGCGCAGGAGGCAGATCTGTTGGTGCGGATATCCCCAAACGAAGACGAGGACGTCGACCTTTTTGTCCCCAAGACGCTCATGGTGTTTGAACAGGCGTTGGCTCACTATGCTCAGTGGAGGTCGGCGGATGGGAAGTGAAGAGAGGCAGGTGGCCGTCTACAAGGTCGTGCGCGAAGCGGCAATGCAGCACAGACGTGTTACGGTGAGCGAGGTGTCGGAAAGGACTGGCATCGCACGGTCGACCGTCGCAAACGTCGCAAAATCGCTTGGATACGAAGGGTGGAGCGACTTCGTTACCAAGCTCGTCCACTACTATGCAGGTGACAGGACCGAGGGCGGTGCCTTGGGCGAGTGCGTCTCTGTCACTACTCCGATTCTTCGCAGGAACAAGGGCCACCTGGTTCTTGTGGACGCGGTCGGAGACGCAGCGATATGCGTTGACTATCTGCTTGCAAGATTCTCGGAATGCGGCTATTGGGCGGTACCGTTCTATCCCGGAATCGCGGAGCATGACCGCGGCGAGCATGACATCGCGGCACTCATCGTAATAAACGAAAGCGGCATGGCCTTGCTTCCCTCGTGTATCGAGGCGTTAGAGGCGGGGTGTCCGGTCATATCGATTACGGCGAGTCACGACACGCCAATCTCGAAGCTCTCGTCCGTGAACGTGGTCATTAAGAATAACAAGTCGAATACGAGGGACTACAAGCCAAACTACTTTACGGCTGGAGCGCTTGTGTTTCTCGAAAAGGTCATGTCCGCCCTGGAGAGGGCAGAGGGTCGCAGGGCATAAGGCGTGGCGTAGTGCCTGTCCGCTTGGAGGCTGCCTACCCATGGACGAGGACCAAGAAGACGTACTTGCACTAACAGAAAGGAAGAAAGCATGGGGCTTTTTGACAGGATGAAGAGAGGTAAGAAGGGCGTTGACGAGAGGGGCGAGACGCTTGTGGTGAAGGCCCCGGCCTCGGGCAACGTCGTGCGCATGGAAGATCTGCCCGACCCCGTCTTTGCCGGAGGCATGATGGGCCGCGCGGTGGGCATCCGTCCGGAATGCGGTGAGGTCTTTGCGCCTGTCGACGGCACCATTCTGGCGGCAATGCCCCATGCGTTTGGACTGGCCTGCGAAGACGGCGTTGAGGTCATAGTCCACGTGGGCGTAGACACGGTAGAGATGAAGGGCGACGGTTTCGATGTCAAGGTGAAGAAGGGGCAGACCGTAAAGGCAGGCTCCGCCCTGGTAGCCTTCGATCGGGACAAAGTGGCGAAGGCGGGATACGACGACACCGTCATCATGGCAGTCTCCAACTCGGGCGACCTGGAGGAACAAGGTCGCAGGGTGAAGGTTGCAGAAGCCGAGAATGTTGAAGTGGGTGACACCCTAATCACGGTTGCGCGCTGACTGCGGTTCAAATCCAGTCAACCCGACCACGAATGTCAAACGGCCAGAGGCTTCGGTCTCTGGCCGTTTTTGTGTGCCGCGGTTTATCGCTCCACTTAAGGTGGCGACGCGGCTCATATTGAGGGCTAGGTAGTGCTGTAGAATATCTGGAACTAGATTTTCGGACGACGGGGTCTCATGGGTACCGATGTTGATATTGCGCTGCTTGTGAAGGAGCTATGCCATCACGACGCCGAGACAGAATGGATTGAGTTCAAGACGAACAACTCGGATGCTGAGATGATTGGCCAAAGGATAAGTGCGCTAGCTAATTCTGCTTGCAGGCTGGGTATACCTACGGCGTATATGGTTTGGGGCGTCGATGATAAAACACATGACGTCATTGGTAGCTCCTTCCGATATCGGCTTGAAAAGCGGGGCAATGAGGAGCTTGAAAACTGGCTCCATCATCAGTTGACAGACAACGCGTCATTCGAGTTTGCAGAGGACGTAGTGTGCGAAAAGCATGTGACAGTTCTTATGGTGCGGGCGGCCTTTTACCATACCGTTGACTTCGAACGAGTTCCTTACATTCGGGTGGGAAGCTACACCAAGAAGTTGCGGGAGTATCCTGCCATAGAATCAGAGGTTTGGAGTCGAATTACAAAATCGGACTTCGAGAGCATTGTGGCCAAGGGAGGTCTGACTCTTCCTGATGCACTGTCTTTGCTTGACTTTCCAAAGTACTTCGATTTGCTTGGGGCGCCGATGCCGCAGTCACGAGACGAAGTTGCGCACTACCTCTGCGATGATGAAATAATTCTGCGTCAGGATGATGGGCGCTATGCTGTGACGAACCTTGGCGCAATTCTGTTGGCCAAGAACCTCAAAGACTTTCCTACGGTTGCGAGGAAGGCATTAAGGCTCGTTCAGTATAAGGGGCGAGGTCGGAGCGAGATACTCAGAAGCAAAGACTACGAAGGCGGTTATGCTGTTGAGTTCGAGTCGGCAGTCGAAATGATAATGGCGCTTACACCCTCAAAAGAGGACATTATTGGTGCAGTGAGGGTCCAAACAACCGCCTATCCTGAAAGGGCAATTCGTGAGATTCTCGCTAATGCGCTCATTCATCAGGACCTTACGGTAACTGGTAGCGGACCCGTCGTAGAGGTGTTTTCCGATCGCGTAGACTTCACCAACCCAGGGACGTCGCTTGTGGATCTTATGCGGTTGGTTGACAACCCTCCGAAATCACGAAACCAGAAGCTTGCGAGCCTGATGAGACGGTTTCGTTTTTGCGAAGAACTCGGAACCGGTTGGGACAGAATCATCTCTTCGTGCGAGGCGCTGTATCTCCCGGCGCCCAAGGCTGTTGAATATGAGGGGGCGGGCGGCAGCGTGAGAATTTCCCTGCTCGCTTACGTGCCCTATCGTTCGATGAGCCTACGGGATCGCGTTATGGCTTGCTACTGGCACGCTTGCATTTGCTTCACGAACGGCGAGGCTATGACCAACAAATCGCTTCGCTGTCGTTTCGGAGAGGGAGGCCCCAGCTCCTCGACCGTCTCGAAGCTGCTGGCGACGGCGGTCGGAGATGGCTTAATAAAGCCGGTCGACCCTGAAACCGCTCCGCGATATATGCGTTATGTTCCCGCTTGGGCGTAAGACTAACTTTCCCGTAACTTTCCTAGGGAGTTTGTCGCTTTATAAATCCGCAGGTAGAAGGACTATCTTTAGACGTCCGGTTCTTCTCGTAACTTTCTTGGCTACGAGCGGACATATGCTTGGCAACGGCCATGAATTCTCAATCCTAACTTTCCTTAATTTTCTCAAACGAAATGCATGAACCAGAAAAAACATATCAGTGGAACTAATACTTCTAATATGCAGAAACATGGGTGATGCGCACTTTCTTTTTCAATCTGGGCTAGGGAGAGCATGGACCGAAAGGCGTGCGGCGATCACACAAGGTATGCCTTTGCTCCGTTTATGGAAAGTGCGTCAAGCCGAGGCAATTGCCTGGCTCTCGAACGAAATCACACCTTAGGTAGCAAGTAGTGCGAGGTTCGATTGCCTTTTTGCCAGCGCGCGGCGTACGCGGCCACGGCGGCGGGCATGCCGCCGACAACCTGGTAAAGGCGAAACGGGCCGCAGCGCCTCCTGGTGGGCGGGGTACGGCTCGAGGCTGAGGGCGTGGGAGCGTATCGCATCTGCCATCTGCTCTTCTCCCACGGCCCAGAGGAACTCCTCAAAGGTCATGGGGTGCATGGTCTCTTGTCGGACCCCGCTGGGAAACGGGAGACGGCGCCTTCTGGTGGCGACGCCCAGTTGGCTTCCCGTGCCGCAGATGCGCCAGCCGGAGCCCGAGAAGAACCGGAGCGAGTTGAGCGCGCGCTCGCACAGCTGGACCTCGTCGAACAGGACGAACGCGGTCTCCTTGGACAGTCTGACGCGCTTGTAGTCTGCCACGCGGGACATTATTGCGTCGACGTCGCTTGTGGGGCCGCCGAACAGGGGCGCGATCAGGTCGAGGCCGGTCTGGAAGTCGAGCTTGACGAACCCGTCGCCGGCAAGGCGGCGCCCGACCTCCTCTGCGGCGTACGTCTTGCCGGTGCGCCTTGCACCTCTGATGAGGAGCGGCCTAGGATCTTGACTCTGCCACCAGCCTTCGATTGTTTGCTCGAACCCTCTGCGCATGGCGACTCCAAAATCGTGTACTTGAGATACACGAAATTTCGCAAAATCATGTACTCCGAGTACACGAAATTTGCCGCGACAGGATATTGCCACGGCAAGACATGCGCAAGCTTGTAGTTGAGGCGCCTTGGCCGCGCTAGTTGCCACCGCAGCCACAGTCGCACGGGGCGTCGCGTTCGCACGCATCGACACAGCCGTCCGCGCACGGGCCGTTGGAGACGGAGGCGCCGTCACCCGCGCTGTCCGCGGCGTCCGCAAGCAGGCCAAAGGCCGCGGACACCTCGCGCGCAATCGCGGCGTCCACGGAGTAGTGGCACCAGCGGCTGTCCTTGCGGCATCGCACCAGGCCGCTGTCGCAGAGTATCTTCATGTGGTGCGATAGCGTGGGTTGGCTGATGCCCAGGCCGTCCAGCAGGTTACAGGCGCACACCTCTCCGTCGCGCTCGAGCGTGCGCACGATCGCGAGGCGCCGCGCATCCGCGAGCGCCTTGAAGATCGTCCTCAGCTGGTCGTCTGTCATGTGGCTTTCCATCCATACCTCCGTTGCGCCCCGTGGGGCGTCGCGCCCAAGCCCGGCGTCGTGCGCCTCCGCGGAGGCGGCGCAATCTAGGCGCGCGCGATCTTCTCGCCAAGCTCGCGCAGGTGCCAGACGATGGCGTCCGCACAGTCCTGGTAGGCAAGGGGCGAGCCGCCCATGGGGTCCTGCAGGCCCCAGTCCTCGCGGTGCGCGCACGGCAGGCTGGGGCAAGATACGCCACAGCCCATGGTAACAAGCCAGTCCACGCGCGGCAGCTGGGAAAGCGGCTTGGGGTGCAGGCCGCTCGTGCTGACGCCGCGGCGCGCGAGCTCCGCGAGGGCGCCCTCGTCAACGCGGCTGGCGGGCTGTGTTCCGTCAAGTAGATTTGAGCCGGCGGCGTCACTTTTTTCTGAGCCACTCCGTCACGATTCCTGAGCCACCCCCTTACCTCCCATG
>OCVV011322390.1_pt1 | contig 15172 bp, 23 predicted proteins | sample 1539721 | NCBI WGS metagenome assembly OCVV01 (sample SAMN02144230, study PRJEB22623) | gut metagenome | biome: sheep rumen | host: Ovis aries | place: New Zealand
CGCGGAGGCCTTCCTCGGCCAGGTCCGGGAGGAAGTCGCCCGGCGCGCCCGGAAGATCTCGGAGATCGAGGCCCAGAAGGCGGAAGTGATCAATCAGATCGAGGACGCGAACACGCGCTTCGGGGATGCCCTGGCGGCCGATGATAAGGCCGGACAGGATAAGATTCTGAAGGAGCTGCAGGATCTCAACAACAAGAAGGTGACCTTCGACGGCCTGATCAGCTCCCTCTCCGCGGGCTCCTACTCTATCGGCTCTGACAAGAAAAAGCAGCTCCAGGCGCTCAAGGAGCAGGCCGCCGGCATCGCAGACAAGCTCGACAAGGTGAACGGCCTTTATGCTGCGATCAAGGACGCCCTGGCTCCGCTGGACTGGAGGAACCCCTCCTGCGTCCTTGCGAAGAACATCTTCGTCTACGGAATCGACGCCCACATCGACAACGTTTCGGAGATCTACTCCGCTCGTTTCATGCCCGCTTCCATGGACGTCTCCGGCCTGGCCTTCTTCGAGAAGCCTTCCACCCTCGGAGAAGTCATGCAGCGCCTCTCTTCTGATCAGGAGAAGCTGGCAGCCAGATTCGGCCGTCCGGCGAAGCACTTCTTCAACTAACCACTATCAGCACCACCAGCACCGGGACCCACAACGGGCCCCGGTCTTTTTTTTTATGTTTTCCATTGTCCACGGTTGTCTGACTTTGCTATACTTTAAACATTGAACAACGTTGTTGTAAGTCCGTTGAATGGTATTAAACCCACGTACAACAACGGTTAACAACGTTTAAAGCCAGATAAAGGTCCGCCGGAGGAGAGCATGGAGAACTTAAAAACCGTCAAACAATTTGCAGATTATGCCGGGGTAACGGTCCAGTCAGTATACAAGCGCCTGCAGACGCCGGCGAACGCTGCCGCGCTGGAGGGCCACGTCATCAAGCGGAACGGCAGCACATATCTTGATGAATACGCGGTCCAGTTCCTGAACGAGAACCGGGCTGCAGCTTTCGCGGCTTCACCGGCCGCCCAGCAGGAGCGCATGATCACGGAGCTGGCCACGAAGGCCCAGCAGCTCCAGCAGGAGAACGACGACCTGAAGAACAAGCTCCTGGACGTGCTGGAACGCCTCACGGCCGCCACGCAGGCCGCCGGCGATCATAAGGCCGCCCTGATCGAGGCCCGCGGCCAGATCGCGCTCCTGGAAGCAAAGCATGAGGCAGCCGATCAGCTCCGGCACGATCTGCAGGAGAAGGATCAGGAGCTCCGGGTCCTTACCGGCCGGCTGCAGGTCATGGAGGCCCGGAAGGACGACGTGGAAGCCCTCCGGAAGCGTCTGGAAGACGAAAGTCTGGAGTATAGGGAAATGGACGTTCAAAACCAACAGCTAATAATGGACGCCCAGGAGGCCGATCAGGCACGCCAGAAGGCGGAGGAGAAGGCCGCAAGCCTTCTGGATGAGAACCTTCAGCAGCTCAACACGATAGACGAACTCCAGGCGGAGGTCCGCCGGCTGAAGGAACGCGGATTCCTCGACCGGCTCTTTAACCGCTGAGCCCCTGGTATCTGGTCCGGATCAGGGCCGCAGAGCTCCGGGTCCTCCGCATTGTGGATAACTCGCTCCCTCGCGCGTGCGCGCGCGCGGTTGTAGACTATAAATAATAATATCGTTTTAGGTTTTCGTTTTATAAAGAATACGTTATGGGAAGAAATAAATTGCCATAGAAGGGAAAATTCGGACGAAAGCCCCGGAGCCGTTGATTTTATTGAGTTTTTCGGAGTTATCCACAAAAAACGTTAAAAACACTTTTTTGCACCAAAAACGGGCAATTAAAAACACGTTTTTGCACTCACCCACCGCGCCGATAGGTTTTTAAATAACTCCGGCGGAGATCTAAAAACCACCTTTTGGGACATAAAAGCCACCTGATCCGAATCAACGGGTGGCTTAAAAACAGCTTTTGGGACCTTAAAAACACGTAAACCCTTTAAAAACAGGTGTTTTTAAAAAAATCATGTGCTTTTAAAAACACGTTTTTGCACCAAAAAAACACGCCGCGCGACCATGGAAACGTGTTTTTATTTGATGTATAAGCACGTCCTTTATTGCAAAAACGTGTTTAAAAAACTATGATAAGCGGAGGAGGGCGCGCCGCATGGAAGAGAAAAGGGAACAGGGAGAGACACGGACCATAGACACCCGGGATAACATAAAAGTTGTGACGGATAATAAGCTGATCACGGCGCCAGGTCTGGCGAAACTCAGCCTGAAGGCCCGGAAGCTGTTATATCTGATCATGGCTCAGTGCCGGCAGACCGACAAAAAATTTTATCTGTACGAGATCTCACCGCCAGAACTGGCGGAAAAACTCGGCGTAGACAGGACAGGTGTTTACAGACTGGCCGACGAACTAACCGGGGAGCTCATGGGCCGATACATCGAAGTGAAACAGACGGACGCGAAGCGCTTTAAAAAATACGCTGTTTTCAGCATGTGTGAATATGATGACCGGAGCTTGTTACGCTTCAAGCTGAATCAGGACATGGCGGAGTTCCTTCTGGGCCTGCAGAAGAGCTTTACACAGGCTTTCCTATCGGACTTCCTGAAAATGCGGAGCGCTCACTCCATGGCCGTCTGGCACTTGATGCAGAGGGAGATGAACGGCCGGAAGCCGGGAACGGACCGGATCACGTTTTATCTTTCCCTGGAGGAGCTGCGGGAAGTCACAGGAACACAGGACAAACTGAAACAGCTATCACAGTTCAAGGCCCGCGTTCTGGACAAAGCTATTCAGGACATAAAAGACAACTGCGGAGTAGAGATCGAATACATGAACCGGAGGCGGGGGAGATCTGTCCAGGGATTTTATTTTACGGCCCGCGGTATGTTCGATCTTACCGGCTTCCAGCCTGACGAGGAAACGGCAGCCAGAATCCGGATGAAATTATTAGGCATGAAGTTAAAATTCGGCTCCGCTACTCCGGAAGAATACGACGAGCTTCAGGGGCTCCTGCTGAAGTATAACCAGATGAGCATATTTGACTTTGAACCGAAAAACGACGAATGACCGCGCAGAAGGCCGCGAGACCGTTTTAAACCTTCTCAGGGTACAGAAACCCGCCTGAACGGTTAGAACGGCTCACAGGGCACCACAGGAAGCCACAGGAGGGAATTATGGCAAAGCAGACCACAGCGGAGAAGCTGGCAAACATGGAGAACGACGTCTTCCGGGATTATGGGATGGATCACCGGCCGGCGGGGAAGCTCTGGCTGCAGATGGTCCTCGATCTGGCAAAGCGGATCACGGAGGAGATCCCGCCGGAAGATCTTACGCCGGAAGTCCTGGACGAACTGACGGCCGACAACTTCCACACGGTCCGCCATGCCGCGGAGCTCGTGCTGGAGCTCTGGCGCTTCCAGATCTGACCGGGAGACGCCGCAGAAGCCGCTCAGGCCGCGCCGGCGGACATGATGGCACAGAAACCCACGGAGACCCGGAAAACGGCTCAGAGAGGCCCACAGAGGCCCGCCTGCAGTTCCTGGAAGAGCGGAGCGGATCGCCGCAAGGCAAAAGCGCCGCGCGCCGATCAGGGGGACAGGGGAGGTTTCCCCGCCAGGACGAAGGGCGAAGAGGGGCCGCTGGGGCCCAATTTCCGCCCGTAGTCATTACTGGCTTAAACAAAAAAACTCTCACTTGCTGCAGGAGCCAGTAATGACTGCAGCCCGAAAACGTAAACACTTTTTCCGGGCTTCCGTCCTGACCCGGGACACCCGGGACCCGTCGGGGCGCTCCTGCGCTCTTGCCTCCGACGATCAGGAACCACAACAGAACGACAGGAGGACGCACAGCGTCCCGCCACAGCCCCGGAAGCGACCGCCTCCGGGGGTTTTATCGTTTAAGGGCTGAAAACGGTCTGAGGGCCTTCTGGAGCGTCAGGCGTGGATGCTGCGGGAGGAGCACCGGGTCCCGATCACCGGCGAACAGTCCACATTAAACGACCGTTTAAAACAATACTGAACAAAGGGCTACAAAAATACACAAAAACAGTGTTATAATAAACGGGACAGTTAAAACATACAGGAGGAAAGAGGCATGGTATACGGCTATTGCAGAATATCCCGCCGGGGCCAGAATCTGGAACGACAGGAGCGAAACCTCCGGGCGGCCTTCCCCGGGGCCGTGATCCTGAAAGAGATCTACACCGGCCGAACAGAGGACCGCCCGCAATGGCAGCGGCTCCTCCGGGCCGTGAAGGCGGGGGACGTGATCGCGTTCGACAGTGTAAGCAGGATGTCCAGGAACGCGGAGGAGGGCTTCCGGACATACCGGGAGCTATTCACCCGGAAGATCTCTCTGGTTTTCCTGAAAGAACCGATGATCAACACGGAGACATACCAGAAAGCGCTCCAGGCGTCGGTCCCGATGACCGGAACGGATGTAGACCTGATCCTGGAAGGCGTGAACCAGTATTTGCTCCGGCTGGCTGAGGAGCAGATCAGGCTTGCCTTCCAGCAGGCAGAGAAGGAAGTGGAGGACCTGCGGCAGCGGACCCGGGAAGGGATAGAGACCGCGAAGCTGAACGGGAGGCAGCCGGGCCGGCGGCCGGGTGCACGCGTGATCACGGAGAAGTCCGTCCGGATCAGGAAGGCGATCCTGGCAAAGTCCCGGGATTTTGGCGGAGCTTACACGGACGCGGACCTGATCAAGCTCCTGGACGTGAACCGGGCGACGTTCTACAAGTACAAGAAGCAGCTCCGGGAAAACACAAAAGCCCCGGTCCTGGACTAACCAGAAGCCGGAGCTTATGTGCGGGAGCAGTATGGGGGAGGAACAGCAAGGGAAACGTCTTTTTAATCGGACCGCCCGCCCTTCATGGCCTGGAGGCACAGCCAAAAAGCCCAGGACGAACGGCCCACAGCGATTACTAACGACTTTCAGTATAACACAGGAATGTATATTTGTACAGATGTACAACAGGGGGAAATATGGCAAAGAACACAGAGTATATGAACGTGGACCTGACGGGATATAAGCCCTACCTGCAGAGCATGGCAAGGAAGAAGGGCGTAAGCGTTACGAGATACATTCGGGACCTGATCGGCGCGGACTATGAGGCCCACAGGGAGGAGTTCCTGCAGATCAGGGAGGAAGAGCTCCGGGAGCTGGAGGAGGCAAGGAAGGATTAAACGGCTTTAAACGTTGTTGCACGTCCGTTGAAAGGGCCCGGGACCGCGCCGGGCTCTTTAATTTTGCCTCCGGAAAGCCTATAATGTTGTACAACTGTACAACTGCATAGTAAAAGCGGAGGTTTTATCTTGTCTGAAGCGTTAAGTATCGAGGAACTGGTCCGCCGGGTCCAGGGCGGGGAATCTGAGCTTGTGAAAGAGATCTGGGAGCGTATCAAGGACTTTGTGCACATCAAGGCAAAGGATATGCACGCCGGAGACCTGACGGAAGATCTGGAGCATGAATGTTATTTTGCTTTGCTGGACGCGATAGACAACTACGACGACAGCCAGGGATTTAAATTCCTGAGCTATGCGGGCCCGTGCTTCCGGGGACGGATGCAGACCTATCTTGCGAGGGAGCGCGGGGAGTACGTCCTTCCGGCCTACCTTCTGGAGCGCGTCCGGAAGTACAAGCGTTTCGTGTCGAACTTTGAAAGCCAGTACGGCCGCCGGCCTTCCGGAGCTGAGATCATGACGGCCTGCGGCTGGAGCTGGGAAGAGTTCCGGAACGTCCTTGCACACCGGAACGCGGACAGGGTGGCAAGCCTGGACGAACCGCTGAAGGATGAAGAGGGGGCTTATACCCTGGGCGACACGGTCAGCGGCGGACCCGATCCGGCGGAGCAGGTCGAGGAAGAGATCTTCCGGGAGCAGCTCCGGCGGGACGTCTGGGAGGCCGTGGACACGCTGCCGGATCAGCAGGCCCGGGCGATCCGGATGCACTACCAGGACCGGCGGACATATCAGGAGATCGGCGCGGACATGGGCGTCTCCATAGAGGCCGGCCGTCAGGTCTGCGCTAAAGGCCTGCGGACGCTAAGAAGCAGCCGGAGGACCCGGAACAAGCTCCGGGCCTACTATGTAGACATATATGGAGAGGCGACCCGCGGCGCCCTGTCCGGTTTCCTTAACTCCAGAATATCCAGCACTGAGCGCGCGGCCCTGAAGGACCTCGGGGAATGGTGGAACGATTGAACGAAAAGAGGCGAACCTGGGGACAGGAACGCCTCTCTTTTTATTTGCCGGATTCCAGCCGGATGTCCACGGCCTTCTTAATATATCCGCTGACGGATTCCCCGGTCGCATCGGCTGCAGCCTTCACTTCTTCATACTTGTCTTTCTTCAGATTCAGGGCTACACGCTTCAGCTTCTCTTTCTGGTAATTGTACAGATATTCTTTCCGTCCCTCGCTCATGGGCGACATTCTTTCAATCCCTCCTCCCGGGTGCTGATCAGGTATCAAGAGACAGCATACCACAAAAAGCGAGGTTATGCACATAACAAAATAGCACAATGTTATGCACATAACTTTGTGAATCATGCACGTTGAAATGTTATGCACATAACAATTATCATATAAGAACCGGCCGGATCAGGAAGGAGGGAAGAGAGGAGCGCCGGACAAAGCAAAGGCCCCGCCCGGAGACGGCCATCTCCAGACAGGGCAAAGAAAAATATATGACTTGTAAAGCATAGCACTATTCAGAAAGGGAGTACAATATGAACGAGGTCCTTTTTATCGGTGTCGTCGGTCTGTGGCTCGGTGCCGCGCTGAGAATATGGTGATAGGCTGGGCGGGTCCTTCGGGGTCCGCCTGCCGGAAAGGAAAGGTCAATAGATGGGTAAGCGAAACATGATGAAGATAGTCGGGAAAGATTGGGAAAACATCCCGGAGCGGTACCAGTTGACAGTAAGCGAGATGCAGACGCTGAAGGATATGTTATTTCCGGGCGTGTGTCCGCCGGAAGGATGGTTTGATGTGGCCGGGATCCTGTTCCGCTATGGCTTTGAGCTGGGCCGCAGGTATGAGAAGAAGCACGGAAAGGCGGTGATCTGATGGCAAAGAAGAAAGCTGGGCGCGCTGACGGTCGCAAGGCGGTGACATTCACTTTTGAGGGAAAGCGGTACTACTGTTACGGCCGGACGAAGGCCGAAGCACGGGAAGCAGAGCGGAAAAAACGGGAAGAACTTGAAGCGGGCCCGCGCTGATCTCCGGCGCTGGGAGGACAAGCTCCGGGAAGCTGCCCAGAATGGCGGAATTGTGCAGAAGTAACAAAGCAAGGGCGCTGTTTAGCGCTGCATGGGCCGGGATCCGGACCGGATCCTGAACCGCGAAAGAAAAAAGTGCACAAAGCGAGGAAAAGAAGATGAACGTTGAAAGATCGAAGAAGCTATAAACGAGATCAGCGGAGCCCGCGCGCTCCTGAACTGCGTCGGCGCCAGTCTGAACGCGAACCTGCAGCCGGCGCGGGAGGCACTGGAAAACGCGCTGCTGGCCATAGAGTGCCAGCTGGAGCGGACGGAGAAGAAGCTGGAGGCCGTCGAGAAAGAGCTCCTGGCGGCCGGGAGGCAGGCATGAACAGATACGAGGAGCTGAAGGACATCCAGGGCGAGAGAGTAGACGCTTTTCTGATGAAGTACGCGTTTTTCGCTTTTAACGAGGATCAGTTCCGGGAAGGGCTGCGGAAGCTGGGCGTCCCGGAGGAGGAGGCCGGCGCCAGGCTTTACCGCATGGGCGACACCGGCGGCTATTACCTGAAGGAACGCGCGGAGGAATACCGGAAGCTCTGGGAGGAGCTGGACAGGGAAATCCAGAACGCAATCCACGACCCGGAGACCGGACCGGAGTTCGCTTTCCAGATGTTCCATTATGAGCTCCTGAACCATGAGTATGGATACACCGGCGACACCTGGGAGACGCTGAACGGCCTCGGGCTCACGCTGGAAGAGGTCCAGGCCGATCCGATCATGAACGAGGCACTGGAGAAAGCAAAGAAGGCAATCCTGAAGAACGGAGGGGAATAAAGCATGGACGAACTGAAACTTGCTGCAGCTATGACGGAGGAGGAGACGCGGGCGCTGTTTGATACCGGGATATTCAACGGGATATGCCAGGCCTACATGGTCGAGGCACTGAAGGCCGCCGGAGCTGATCCTGCATTTCAGAGGAAAGCCTCCGGAGCACTGAAGGAAGCGTTCGACGATATGACGGCAGCGGAAGCCTTGGAGGCCGCCAGGAAGACGGTTTAAACCCCGTTTAACAATGTTTAAAGAAAGAGCTCCGGAAACGTCCGGGGCTCTTGTTTTTTGTCAAAATGTGTAATACCGTACTACTTTTCAGGAGTAGTACGCAAAAAACCCGGAAGCCGCGTATTTGCTGGGTTTTTAGAGTTCAAATTGTAAAAAATCGAGCCCTACATTCTATGCAAAACGTATTTGTTAATTTCCGGGGAAGATTCCGGACAGAGAAGAGAGGACCCACGGCGGGCCCTCTCTCTTTTTCATTTCTGATCCCTTTTCCGGGCGTTCTCCCTGGCTGCCTGAATCTTTTCGGACAGGTCCCGGGCGCGCTGCAGTCTCTCGGCGTGGAACTGATCCAGGGCGCGCTGGGTGCTTCCGATCTGCTGGACAATCGCAGCCATTCCGACGGGTGGAAGATCTCCGGCGGCTTTCTCGGCCTTCCTGAGCTCCGCCTCTACAAATTGGATCATGTGCTCATAAGCGCGCCGGTATAAGTCCTCTTCGTCGAGCTTCCCGCAGGCCGCCAGCGTCCCGACCCGGACCGGCGACACGCTTCTATAGATCAGCGCCCGGAGGCCGCTTTCAAAGAGAAGCTGTTCTTTCACCGTATCAGACGTGAGGACCCGGAGAAAGCCGGTATACGGGGAAGAGTCCGTTCCCCGTATATATTCCGGAGTGCACTGGAAGAAGGCAGCGTATTTTTCTATGGTCGATTCCGTAACGGTCGCCCGCCCCGCTTCCATGAGTTTGATCAGGCCGGCGCTTATGGTAAGACCGCGCGCGTTCATCCGGTCCGCCAGTTCCTGCTGGGTGAGCTCTCTTTGCTTCCTGAGTGACGTTATTCTCTTGCCCTCGATCCCGGGCACATATTCCGCTTTTCTGGGCATTTTTCTTCTCCTCAAAAAAAAACTTGAAATTCCCTCTTGCTTAACTAAGTAGTTAAGAATAAGTTTACCACAACGGACGGGGAAGCGCAACCGCGAACCGTCAGAAACACTTTTCAGGAAAGGAGGAAGGCAGAGTGAAGGTCATTTTAAAGCCGCTGGACGGGACGCTCCCGGAGCTCCTGACGTCGAAAGAGCTGCAGGTCTATCTCCGGGTGAGCCGGGGGACCGCGGAAAAATTCGGGAAGGCCTGCGGGGCTGAAAGACGCGTGGGGCGAAAGTTACTTTTCGATCTGGAGACCATCAACGAGGCGATCCAGAAGAAGAGCCAGGAATGAAACGAGAGGGAGAAACAACATGGAAAGATTATTTGATCCCGACATGATCCGGCGGACCATCGACATTATGAAGCCTGATCATGAGCTTTTCGAGGTCCGGATCATCCGGGGGAAGGACGTTCTCAGCGCTTACTTCCGGGACGCGGAAACGCTGATCAGAAAGTTATCAGAGCAGAATCTGGACGGGAAGAGCGTTTACATGACGCTGCAGCGTTTACACGAAGGCTGCGAGGCCCGGAGACAATGGGAAACCTTCATTGACGTCGGGAAGGCTAAGCTCCCTTCTACCTCAGACAATGACATCATTGGCTATAACTTCATCCCGGTCGACCTGGACCCGGAACGGCCGGCGGAGATCTCCAGCACGAAGGAGGAGCTGGAAGCGGCAAAGGAACTCAGCTATCAGATCATCGCATACATGGTAGACAACGGCTTCCGCAGCTACATCAAAGCGCTTTCTGGCAACGGATACCACTTATTGTTCCCTGTCAACATTCCGACGCGGACGAAGGCAGAGAGGGAAGCCGGGAAGAACAAAGTCACGAATATTCTGGCGACGCTGGACCAGTATTTTTCAAACGACGCCTGCCACGTAGACACCACACTTTCAAACCCGGCGCGAATCCTGAAGCTCTACGGAACACTTGCCCAGAAGGGCAGGAACACCCCGCAGCGGCCCTTCCGGATGTCGATGATCCTGGAGGTGGTCGGTCTTGAAAAGAATTGATGCAAACGGCCTCCGGGACTTCCTGAACCGTCACAGCGTCGCCTACAGAGAGAAGTCCGTCACGGCCGGAACGGAGCTCGACCTCGACCAATGCCCGTTTAACGCGGCTCATGTCAGCGGGGACGCCCGGCTCCTGATCTTCTCAAACGGACAGATCGCTTTCAAGTGCCATCACAATTCATGCAAGGGAAAGACGCTGCCGGACTTCCTGAAGCACTACGAACCGGACTTTTACAACGACGGGAGCTTTAGCAGAGACGATCCGGCAAAAACAGCGGACCCGGCTGCAGCCCTGGCAGCGCTCCGGACCGTGAACGATGTACAGGAGGAGGACGTGGAATGGTTGATCCCGTTCTTCCTCCCGAAAGGCGCCATCACATCAATGGGCGGAGATGGTGGAGTTGGAAAAACAATGACCTGGTGTGCAATCGCGGCCGCGATCAGCACCGGCCGGGAGTGCTTCCTGGATCAGGTCGCCGCGGAATCCGACTTTGTGCCGGCGGGAAAGAGATCTCCGGGAAAGGTCCTTTTCTTCTCCTCGGAGGATTCCGTTTCGAAGGTCCTGCGGAAACGTCTCCGCGGACTGGATGCGGACCTGTCCAGGATCAAGTTCCTGGAACCTTCCAGCGAGATTTTCCCGCGGATCAAGTTCGACTCTCCGGAGCTCCGTGCCATTGTTGAGGCTGAGAAGCCCGCGCTGGTGATCTTCGACCCGCTACAGTCTTTCATTCCGGAGAAGACCGACATGAGCCGGAGAAACGCGATGCGGGCGGCGCTTAATCCGCTGATCGGCCTTGCAGAGGAGAATAATTGTGCGGTGCTGATTGCTATGCACTCGAACAAACGCATGGGAGGCGCTGCCGGCCGGAACCGGCTTTCGGATTCCTCGGACATCTGGGACATATCCCGTTCCGTCTGGCTTCTGGGCCGGGACCGCAGCGCGGAAGCCCCGACGTTCTACCTGAGCCAGGAGAAGGGCAATTATGGAATGTCCAGGCTTTCGGCGCTATATAACACGGACGGCGGGACGCTGAACTATCTCGGGACGTCTTCAAAGCATGACGCGGACTTTGTGCTGGCAAACGACCGGACGCGCGCCGGCGGCTCCCCGATCCAGACGGACTGCAAAGACGCAATCCTTGAAATATTGGAAGGTATCGTGATCGACGCGGCCCCGCCGATGGAGATCAAAGACCTGGATTCGGAGCTGATGGACGCCAGGGGCTTCACCAAGAGCGCGGTCAGGAAGGCAAAGGCAGACCTGAAGAAGGCAAACCAGATCAGACTCTGGTGCACCGGTCAGGGAGCAACCAAAAAATGGTTTATCGGCCTGCCGGAGCCGGCGCTTGAAATTTGACACTTTTACATAACTTTCTCTCGAGGTTTAGCAAACCCCCACAAGTAAGCCCCAAAAACCCCGGGAACCCGCATAAATACTAAGGATTTCTTACTTGTGGGCCCCTCGCAGGTAAGCCAGAGGGGAAAAGCCCCAAAATGAGCTTACTTGGGTACCCCTCGCAAGTAAGAAAAACATAGGAAATATAAGGGTTTAGAGCTTACTTGGGTACTTTCCCCTAAACCACGTGAAGCCCCTCATCTAAGCACTGGAGGGGCGCAAGTAAGAAAATTACACACTGAGAGGAGCACAGCATGAAACGAAACAACCTGAAGACCGTTCAAACGTCTTTTGGCATAGACGGCCGGATCACTCTGGTGACTGATCCCGATTACATGACGCTGGGCGTCTGTCTGGCAGCCGATGACGTCCGGGAGGTACTTCTTCCGGCGATCAGGAGCGGCTTTATCAGCAGAGACCCGAAACAGATCTCCAGAGACCTCTTCCGGGCGGCCTACAGCCAGGCAGAGAGCACGATGGCCGAACACATCCAGAAATGGCTCTGCGACGTCCTGAAAGACCGCGAGCCCGCACAACACTAAAGAAAGGAGCACAACATGGAACAGAACAGAAAACCCCGCGATCTAAAGGAACTGACTTCTGCAGCGCTGAAGGTATATGCACAGGAGGAGAGGGAAGCGCCAGTCCTCGCTGAGGTCCGCACGCTGGAGGCGGAGATCTACCGTCTGGAGCTGATCACACGGCGCCGGGAGCAGGAGCTGGCAAAGTATCCGACGAACGTTGAAGCATGGGACGATATCTTCGACGGCCTGTCATGCATCGCGACGAAGAAGGAAGCTCTGGAGCGCTACCGTTACAAGCTCCTGATGGAGCACTACCGGAAGAAAACGGAGGAGGTCCCGAAGGAATGACGGAAGCAGAGAAGAGGCCGGAAGAGATCAGGGAGCCGCCGAAGGCCGCGGAGCCGCAGGAATGGACGGAGGGAAACCTCCCCAGATACGAGCATTTATTCCTGATCGCGGAAAACTACCAGTAAGGAGGACCGCATGAAAGACACTGAAGAGAAGCGTCCGAACGTCGTCATGGCCGCCATGGTGGCCTACGAACGCGAGGAGGACCCGATAATTTTAAGGCTGCGGGAGCTCACGGAAGAGATCTACCGCCTGGAGATCCTCGCGAGAAGCTATGAGCGCCGGATCATCCAGGAGTGCGTTCCGGACAGTCAGACATGGTGGAGCGTCTGGATGGAGCTGGCTTTCATCCACAGGGAGCACGAGGCCCTGACGCAGTACCAGAAGCAGATGGAGGCGGAACTGGAACAACTTACCGCCGCAGATGACAACTAAACCATATCAGAGGAGGATAAAACTATGGAACAGAGAGACATCAATACACTCACGGAGACCGCGCTGAATGTCTACGGGGCGGAGACCGATACCCGCGAACTGGAAAAGAGATCTATCCGCGCGGAGATCTTCCGCCTGAAGGAAGTTATCCGGACCTACCAGGGCGCGCTCCAGAGCTGCCGGCCGTTCGATCAGGCATGGCACGAGACCATGAACAGCCTTCAGGAGACCCGTCAGAAGGTCGAGGCCCTGAAGTATTATCTGGATCACATGGGTGCATGACCATGATCACCGTGAAGTATACCGGGAGCGAGACCCCGGAGACAGACAACGAGCTCTGGCAGTATGACTTTGGGCAGGTCCTTCTCCTTACCGGCCTCCCTGATCTGGGCGGGACCGTAGACGTCCATGTATCCACGCAGAGAACCGGAGGGATCGCGCGGGAGCTCCATGGGACAGTGACACCGGACGGGATCGCGGTTACACTCCTGGACGACCTGCTGGAGAACGAGGGCACGACAAGGAACTATTCCCTGTATATCTGGGTGTATCCCAAGGACAACAGCAGCGGACACACGGCAGCCTTCTTCGTGCTTCCGGTATTCTCCAGGCCGCGGCCGGATGAACCGAACTCTGCAGACTGAGACGGACAGGACCGCGGGCCGGGATGGCAAAAGCAGATCTGACTGGCAGGACGTCGAGCTTTCTTCCAGAGCTGGACAGCATACTCACACTGGAAGAAGGAACGACAGCAGACAGAGGGCAAGGCTGAAGCGCTGAAAACAATCAGGAGGGCAATCAGCGCCAGGAGAGCCGGCGAACAAGTCCCCCGGGAAGACCCCCTCCCGGGGTCAGTTTAAACGACCTCTACCGACGCCAGCCTAAAATCCACAAAAACAGCCCGTCTCAGACTTCAGGAAAGGACGAAAACAGACAATATGAGACCGATGAAACCCGCAAACCTGTTAGAGGGGCATCTGGGAGCCCGCGAACGTGCCCGGAGGACCCGGGAAGAGACCGCGCTCCTCACCGGAACCCCGATGCAGCCCGGGGAGAACGTCCGCGCTGATCCTGTCGCGCTGAAAGAGTTCCGGCGGATCAAGCGCTTGCTGAACCAGATCGGCAAGGACGACAGCTTATATTCCGCCCAGATCAACCGGTACTGTCTCCTCTATTCGGAATGCCTGGCACTGGAGGACCGGCGCCGGAAGATGGAGGCCGCCGGCGACGCTGCAGAGAAGGACGCGGACAGGATCACGTTCTACCGGCTGGCCAACGACTGCAGCCGGGAGATCATGAGCAAGCGCCGCATGATGGGCGACATAGAAAAAGATAACATTATGACCATTTCCTCCGCGCTCCGGAGCGTTCCCCGTAAACCGGAACACGTGAACCCGCTCCTGGAAGTGCTGAAGGAAAACTAAGAAAGGAGGTACTGTCTATGAACCTGCAGAGTGCAAACTTCACTCTGGCTGAAGCTGAAAAGAGGCTCCGGGCCATGAACAACACCCTGGTGCTCGGCGGAATGGATCGTGTGACCCTGCTGGAGGCCATCCAGACGGTCCGGGAACGCGGAGCCGAAGGACGCGTCCAGAAGATGCGCTCCACCGTCCCCCTGCCCGCTGGGTCCGCGTAAAGGACAAGACCGGGAAGGACGTTACCTGCTGCGATTTATGCGGCTATGAGGCTTCTGTGAGCCCCAAGGACGCGACGAAATACAACCTGTCGAAATGGTGCCCGAACTGCGGCGCCCAGATGAAGAACAGCAAATAAACCAACCACAGAAAGGAAAATATTATGGCAAAGACTCTTACATCCCTCTTCACCGGCAACAAGAACAATGCGGAAGCGCAGCTCCAGGCGATCCTGGATAAGCTGACAGATCTGCAGAAGGACATCCCGGCGGCCTATCAGAAGACCGTCGAGGAGATCTCCGGCGACATCCAGAAGTACCGCTCCGACGCGGAGGCCTTCCTCGGCCAGGTCCGGGAGGAAGTCGCCCGGCGCGCCCGGAAGATCTCGGAGATCGAGGCCCAGAAGGCGGAAGTGATCAATCAGATCGAGGACGCGAACACGCGCTTCGGGGATGCCCTGGCGGCCGATGATAAGGCCGGACAGGATAAGATTCTGAAGGAGCTGCAGGATCTCAACAACAAGAAGGTGACCTTCGACGGCCTGATCAGCTCCCTCTCCGCGGGCTCCTACTCTATCGGCTCTGACAAGAAAAAGCAGCTCCAGGCGCTCAAGGAGCAGGCCGCCGGCATCGCAGACAAGCTCGACAAGG
>OCVV011182523.1_pt1 | contig 15169 bp, 12 predicted proteins | sample 1539721 | NCBI WGS metagenome assembly OCVV01 (sample SAMN02144230, study PRJEB22623) | gut metagenome | biome: sheep rumen | host: Ovis aries | place: New Zealand
CCCCCGCAGCATCATCAGCGCATGTTCCGGAATATGAATATGCAGATATTCCCTGGCAGCCAGCTCGGCTGCCTTTTTTTTATCCATCAGAAGACGCATCCGCGCCGGCGTCCCGTCCTGACAGTCCAGGATCAGCTCCGACTCAAACTGCTGCTCGATCAGCCGGTCCACCTTCATAGTTCCGTAATTCGGCTGATTCCGCGCTTCTTCCATCACTTCCACATAGTGGGCACGGATTCCCACATATTTCAGATCCTCGGGTACCTTCTTGGTAAGACGAAATTCCATGCCCCATCCTTTGGCATACAGGCAGTGTTCGGATTTTCTTTCTGCTTTGGTAATATTGCGGCACCCTGACAGGCGGGCCGCCACTACTGTCTGCGGATTGTCAAAGAAATCCATTTTTTCCTGTACGGTTTCCATATGACCCTGATCCAGCACACAGACCCGGTCACAGAGATGATAGACCTCATCCCGGCTGTGGGAGACAAACAGTACAGGCTTTTTCACCTCCGCCAGAAGCTCCATCAGCTCCTCCTCCACCTGCCACTTCAGATACGTATCCAGGGCAGACAGCGGCTCATCCAGCAGCAGCACATCCGGATCCGAGGCCATCATCCTGGCCAGCGCCACCCGCTGTTTCTGTCCGCCGGACAGCTGCCTGGGCAGATGGTTTTCCAGTCCCTGCAGCTGAAATCTGGCCATATAGTCACGGACCACTTCCATGGAAGGATGCCTCCCCATCCCTGCCATGATGTTCTTCTCGACGGTCATATTCGGAAAAAGCGCATAATCCTGAAACATATATCCGGTGTGACGCTTCTGGGGAATCAGATTGATTTTTTTCTCCGAATCAAAAAGCACCCGGCCGTCCACCGCAATCCTGCCTTCATCCGGCCGTTCAATTCCCGCAATACATTTCAGCGTCATGCTTTTTCCGCAGCCCGAGGCACCCAGCAGGGCAAAAATCTCATTTTCCGCCCGAAAGCAGACATCCAGATGGAAATTTCCTATTTTTTTTCTGATATCAACTTCAACTGCCATAGGTCTACCAACGTTCGATATTCTTCATGTTCTTTCCTGCAATCAGATTCATGGCCACAATAATGCCAAAGGCTATGATCAGAATAATGATCACCCAGATTCCCGCCGTGAGATAATCCCCGTCCTGAATCACCATGGCGATCCGTTGGGAAATCGTCGCCGTCTTATGGGGAATATTGCCGGCCAGCATGGATGTGGCGCCGTATTCTCCCAGTGCCCGGGCAAACGTGAGAATCGTGCCGGAGATAATCCCGGGACCTGCATTTGGTACCGCCACCCGCCAGAAAATCTGCGCCTCTGACATGCCGAGCGTCCTGCCTGCGTAAATCAGATTCGTATCCAGCTGTTCAAAGGCGGCCCTGGCATTGCGGTACATCAGCGGAAAGGCGATCACGGCGGCCGCCAGAATACATCCCAGCCAGGTCTGCACCACTTTAATATTCAGTTCGGAATACAAAAAGGATCCCAGCGGCCTGCGCAGGCTGAACAGCAGCAGGAGGAAAAAGCCTGCCACAGTCGGCGGCAGCACCATGGGAAGCGTCAGTACGCCATCCGCCACCGCCCGGACTTTCGGTCCGGCATGTACAATTTTCCCGGCTGCGAATATGCCGAGGAAAAAGGAAACAACGGTTGCTACCACACCGGTTTTTAATGAAATAAACAAAGGGCTCCAGTCAAGCCCTGCCAGAATCTCATGCAAACTGTTCATTGATTCTGTCCTTTCCGGGCAGCAGCGGACAGACCGCGCACCTTGATGCACGGCCTGTCTGCTGCTGCCGTCTGTAAATCAGTCTTTTACGTCTGTATCAAAGTAATACTTCTGGAATACTTTCTTTGCCTGGTCCGAGCTGACATATTTCACGAAGTCCGCAGCTGCCGAGGATTCCGCCTCGTCCGCTTCTTTGTTCTGTACCTGGGCGATCGGATAGATCACGTCGCCGGTCAGGTCATAGCTCACCACTTCCAGAATCTTCAGTCTATCTTCCAGACCGTAAGTATCGGATTTGTATACCGTGCCCACTTCGTTGGAGCCTTCCGCAACGGCGGAAGTAACGGCGCTTACATTCTTGCACTCGTTGATTTCCACACCGCCCAGGGCTTTGGATACCTGCTCCGTGGTAATCGCGGATACATCATCCGCCTTTTTCAGAATACCTGCATTTACCAGCGCCTGCCGCGTATATTTGCCCACCGGAACGGAACCGTCTGCCAGCGCAATGCTTTTTGCGTCTTTCAGGGTCTTAAGCCCGGTGACTTTTGTCTTGCTGTCTTTCTGTGTTACTACACACACCTGGTTGTTCACCACGTTATGGCGCGTGCCCTCTACCACCATTTTATCTTTGTCCTGCAGCTGATCCATCTGCTTCTGAGCCGCTGAGAAAAATACGTCGCAGGCGGCTCCTTCTTCGATCTGGGTCAGGAGCGTGCCGGAGCTGTCATAGCTGGCCTGTACTTTTACATCCGGCTGTGTCTTGTTATAGTCCGCAATCAGTTCATCCAGCACTTTGTTCAGGCTTGCTGCGGCAAATACATGAATGGTGGCCGCCTGTTTCTGATCTCCGGATTCTCCGGCGGCCGAAGTCTCTGCCGCTGCGGCAGATCCCCCGGAGGTCTGCTTCGTATCCGTTTTGCTGCTTCCGCACCCCGCAAGCATCGCTGCCCCCATTGCAGCAACAAGCGCAATGCTCAATACCTTCATTTTCATCATTGTTCTCCTTGTTTTGTTTATTTATAAAATGTTTTGCACTTCTTTGGACATTTTATTATAACAGCATATAGCTGTCAACTTTTTTCCCATGCAGCTTTCCTTCTATTCATGCAGGATCCGCATGAATAGAAAAAAGGAGGTTCCCGCCAGCGGAAACCTCCTGAACATAAACATATTTCTGATACATCTCTGCGAAAGAGCCGTCTCTTATCCGATGATCGCAGTTGCCAGCGGAACACCGATGAAGGCGCAGACCACAAAGCAGATAATTACAAATGCCAGGTTTGGCTTGATGGTCGTCTTCATTGTGACATGTCCCGGCCCGAAGAAGAACGGAGACGGAACTGCTGCGGAAGGTGTTACGGTAGCCATGCCGGACGCAATACCGATAATTAAGCAGAATGCCGCGATGCTGTAGTTAGAACCTGCCAGCAGTACAGCGCCGATATTAAAGAACAGCACCTGTGTTACGGTATTGGACAGGAAATTGGTCATCAAAATTGCCAGGGCAATCAGCACGACAACGATTGCGGCAGTGGGCAGCTGTCCGATAGACGGACGCAGCACGTTGCCCAGCCATACGGTAATTCCTGTATTTTTTGCGGAAAGAGGAACCGCAAAGCAGGAAACGGTACCAGCGAAGATAACCGGCGGAAGCGGAACCTGTTTCATTGCCGCAGGTACATTCAGGACCGCCTTGCCGTCAAAGCGAACCAAAGCCAGTACCACAATGCCTAACAGTGCTGGAACCACCACACCCCAGGTATTCAGTGTGCTGAAGAACGGTACCGTCTTCAGAATGGACGGGGCCAGCACGAAAAAGATAACCACAACAAAGATAAAAGCTGAGAATTTTCCGTCTTTGCCGAGGGGTTTTGCCTCTGCTTTTACCTTTTCCACATCATAGTTCTGGAACGCGGTCGTATCCGGATTCCAGATACGGATAATAATCATCATTGCCACAAAGATAATTGCCGCGTAGATTACACCAAAGCCAAGCCACTGGGCATAGGTAATGGTCAAATGGCACTGGGTTTCCAGCAGACCCATCAGAATATTCGGCAACGCATGGGCAATTGGCGAGCAGATGGAAAGCAGCACATTTCCCCACATTACGCCAGTAAAGATAACGGTATACATCTGATCGCCTTTTTTCAGCCCCATATGTTTGCAGAGCACTTCGGCAATACCGATGTAAATAACTGCCAGGGACAAGTTGTCCATGAAGAGACCGATGATGACATTCGACGCAAAGAACATAGTCATAAACGCATAGGGTTTTCCCTGTACAAACGGCCGGGTAACAAACCACATGGCGATCTTGTCAATCACTCCCGTTTCTTTCAGACATACATTCAGGATCATATAAGTAATAACTGTGATTACTACAAAGTGCCCCATGGAACCGGCCCATACTTCATTCGGCGTCATAGCGCCGGTCATAACCAACAGAGCCAATGCAAGCAGACAGGTCCAGTGTGTATTTGTGGTCAGCCACAGATACAGAACAGGAATCAGAATCGCGATGACGCGGACGCCGATTACCGTCAGTCCATTTCCCGGATGAAGCACCAGGGCAATCACAACGCCGATAATCAAGGCAATCAAATAATGGATATATTGTCTGTATTCAGCTTTCATTTCATTTACCTCATTTCCATAGCTGTCCGTTACACCGGCTTTCCTCCCAAAAAGCCAATGCCCCGGAACATTCACTCAATCTCATTTTTTGTTATAATCTTCATCAAACAATTCCGGCACCCAGTGTCTTGGATCCACATCCAGGAACTTGGAGCGCTCAAAATGTTTTTTCTGCGCGAAAGGCATCGTGCAGTCAAAGATTGTCTTGCAGGAAATGCCCTTGTCCCGAAGCATGGGATTGTATCCCGGCTCCTGCGTATGATCCAGGGGATGGCACCGGACCCCCGGAATGAACACCGTATCGATATCCCCCTGATACCTGGTATTCAGCGCCCAGAGCACGTCATTGGAATCGAAGGGATCCACATCCTCATCCACCAGAATCACGTGCTTCAGCTCGCTGAAGGCCGAAAATGCCAGCAGAGCCGCCTGCCGCTGTCTGCCTTCGTCACTGGGCATGTTCTTCTTAAACTGGATCACTGCCATATACTTCCCGCCTCCGGAGGGATGGGCATATACATTCAGCAGTCTGCCCGGCATCGCCCGCTCTACCATATTGATGATGCTGGCTTCTGTCGGCAGTCCCGCCATATGCACATGTTCCTCGGAGGGTCCGATGGTGGTCTGCATAATGGGGTTTTTCCGATGGGTCACGGACAGCACTTTGATGATGGGCACCATAGGCGCCGGTCCGGTCTGTCCCGGAAATTCCGGCATCGCCTTGCCGGTTCCCGTGGAGCGGTCTTCCGGCACCCGGTCATGGGGCATCAAAAGGCCTTCAATCACATACTCCGCATTGGCCACTGCCTTTTCGCCAATGGTGACGCAGTCGCACAGTTCCACCGGTTTCTGGCGGATCGCGCCGGCACAGGCCAGCTCATTGTATCCGATGGGTGTTGTGGGCGGTTCAAACCCGGCTGCCAGATATACCGCCGGATCCAGGCCGATGCTGACGGATATCGGCAGCGGTTTGTCCAGTTTCTCCGCTTTTTCATAAAACGCGCCGATATGACGCGCCCCCGGTGTGATCCACATGGACATTTCGTCTTTGCTCTGCAGGCAGAGTCTGTGAATCGTGACATCGGACACGGAGGGATCTTCCGGGTCGGAAGCATAGCAGAGCCCCATGGTGACATACGGGCCGGCATCTTCCGGTGTATTGGTCGGGGCGGGAATCAGATCCCGGAGATCAAATCCCTCTTCGGAAGCCAGATGCACCACTTCCTGGCAGGGCGGCTGTTCTCCCTGAAACGCCACCGGATCGATCGGGTTCTGCACGGCATCCCGCAGGAAAAATCCGAGTTTTTCCGGGCTGGTCCCCAGCAGGGCAGCTACCCGTTTTCTGCTGGCCAGCATACCGATAATCACCCGTGCATCCGGATGCCCCTTCACCTTGTTAAACATCATGGCCGGTCCGATTCTGGTCGGACGCATCACCGTCCCCCCTGCTCCCACATGGCGGTACACACCGGAAAGCTCTGCCTTCGGATCTACCTCCACGTCGGTTTCCACATATTCACCCGGCATAGATTTGATCCGTTCAAGTGCGGATCGTAAATCGTGCACTTCGTTCATAGACGCTACCTCCTTCATCTATCACTTCAGATACCTGTACGGGAGTCCTCTACTCGTACTGCCTCCCTGCAGCATATGCCCGGCCGCACCAGAAGGCCCGTACACTCCCGCACAGTACCCATTTGGTAATCAGCCTACTTTTATTTTTCACTGTATAGCTGATATAAGGTCAATCTGATTTTTAATAAATTATTCACAAATTTTTTAGAATTCATTTGTATAATTTTCGTATTCTTAAAATTTTCCCTTTGTATTTCATAATTATTTCACTGTTTCCGGCACTGAAACCATTGTCCCCCCGCCATGCATTGACTGTATAACAGCTATACAGTTTATACTGAAACCCGACACATACCGACACCGTATTCCGGCACACGCTGCCTGTATTTCACTGTTTCTGTACCCACGAACCGCATGGGATTCCTGCTTTTTTACTGTATAGGGGTGACTGATTTATGAAAAAAGACAACACAAGACTATCCATCAGCGAGATGTCAAATATCTGCCGGATCAGCCGTCAAACCCTGATCTACTATGACAAGCATAATATTTTCAAGCCGGATTACATCGACGCCAACGGCTATCGCTATTATTCCGTCTATCAGATTCCGTTTCTGCGGGAAATCTGCGCGCTGAAGGATAACCGGCTGCCGCTGAAGGAAATTGTAGAAAATTTTGAAAACCGCAGTGTGGACAGTGTTCTCAATCTGCTGCACGGGCAGAAGATGAACCTGCAGAAGGATATTGAGGAACTGCGGGAAAAACTGCGCAGTGTGGAAGAACGGATGGATTACTACCGCAGCGCCAAGCGGGAAGTCGAGCATGCCTACCAGCCCTATGTCTGTCAGAAGCCCGCGCGGCAGATCCTGTTCTGCAAGTGGGAGCCCAAGGGAAAAATGGACCGGCCCACCATGCATATCACCCATATGAAGCTGCGAAACCGGATCAACGACCTCCGCATGACTACCGATATGGGCTGGGGCGCCATGCTTCTTCGCGCGTCCCTGGACACGGATCACCCGCTGGAAGGCGCCGGTGCCTATGTGAATCTTCCGGCGGATTTTGCGAATACCTACGGCATTCCGGAAGAAAACCTGATTACCATGCCGGAAGGCTTTTATGTATGTATGGGAAAATACGGCATGCCCTATGAAACCAAGGACATCTATGCCCTGAAAGAATGGATTGATTTAAATAATTACACCATCATCGGTGATATTTTTGATGAATGTCTGCTGGATACCACATTTTATACGGAAGACATTCAGCGGGACTTCTGCCTGCTTCAGGTCCCGATCCGCATGCCCGGTGTAAATGTGGGCTTTGACCTCTGAACCCTGTAACCGTTCACTAGGAGAAACAACTATGAAAAAAATTGTAATCGGCGTAAGCGGCGCCAGCGGAATCCCCATTGCGGAAACGGTTCTGAAAAACCTGAAAAAAAATCCGGACTACACCTCACTTCTGGTTATGACGGAAGGCGCCGTCCGAACCCTGGAAACCGAATCCGAGTACACGGCGGAAAGCTTTCAGGCACTGGCGGACCAGGTCTTTGATATCAAGAACATCGGTGCGTCCATTGCCAGCGGAACCTTCCAGACAGAAGGAATGATCATTGTTCCCTGCAGCATGAAAACAGCAGCCGGAATTGCCAGCGGCTATTCCGACAATCTGCTGCTGCGGGCGGCAGATGTCACCCTGAAGGAGCGCCGTCCCCTGGTGCTTGTGGCCAGAGAGGCTCCCTTTCATTCCATTCATCTGCGCAATCTGTATGAACTGTCACAGGCCGGCGCCATTATTCTCCCCCCGATGCTTACCTATTACAACCATCCGGAGACCATACAGGATATGACCAATCATATCGCCGGCAAAATCCTGGATATCTTCGGCATCGAAGGGGAAGATTTCCGGCGCTGGCGCTAACTGAAATAGGCAAGGATTTCCCGGAAAAACAGTTCATGCCCTTCCGGTGAAAAATGGGCCCCGTCATGCAGCAGCGGAATACCGAATCCGGCGGCATCCAGAAACTCGATTCCCAGTTTCCGGGCCAGCCGCCGGTACTGGCCGCCCAGTTCCCCGGACACCCGGGTAATGCGTTCTTCATAACTTCCAAACGGTTTCGTCAGCGGCACTGGGGAAACCAGGACCGTTCTGCGTCCTTCCTCCCGGAAATGCCTCAGATAAGGCGTCATCACAAACATCTGCTCCATCCGCTGCGCCACCTGTTCCGCCGTTACCCCGGCAATATCCGCCAGATCATTCGTTCCCAGCATAATAAGCAGAATATTCGCGTCCGCATACCGGTGAAGCACGGCGTTCAGATTTCCGTATTCCCAGGCACTGTGAGGAATTTCTCTTCCGTTTTCCCCGCAGTTGTACACCTGCCAGTCCGGCATTGCGTCCAGCCGTCCGGTCCAGCGGATCTCCTTCGGATAACGATAGTCCGAGCCCACCCGCGGATCAAATCCATACGTATTGGAATCTCCGTAACACAGCAGTTTTCTTATTTCCTTCACAGACAGCACTCCTTTCCTGCTCATAACAGCTCTCCTCTTCTGCTCTTATTTGACATTTTTCCTGTATTGTTACACAATACTCATGGCTGCCGCCCAGCGGCTTCCTCCCTGATCGATGCTGACAAAGGAAAAATGATATGTCTGACACAACTGCCTCCCACAAGAAAAAAAGCGCCCGCATGGACATGCTCCACGGTCCGCTGCTGAAAAAAATATTTCTGTTTGCCATGCCCCTGGCCGCCACCAGTATTCTGCAGCAGCTGTTTAATTCCGCAGATACCGCCGTCGCCGGCCGTTTTGCAGGCAGTACCGCTCTGGCCGCCGTCGGCGCCAACAGCGCGGTCATCACCCTTTTGATCAATCTGTTTCTGGGACTTTCCGTCGGTGCCAATGTGGTTATCGCCAACCAGATCGGCCGCGGCCGGGCAGACAAAGTCAACGAAACGGTCCACACTGCCATTTCCCTGGCTCTGATCTGCGGATTTCTTCTGCTTGGTCTGGGGCAGTGCATTGCCCGTCCGCTGCTTTCGCTGATCGGAACCCCGGACTCTGTCCTGGACCCGGCCGTTGTGTATCTCCGCATTCTGTTTCTCGGCATGCCCTTTTTCATGCTCTACAATTTCGGCTCTGCTGTACTCCGCAGCATCGGGGATACCAGACGCCCGCTGTACGCCCTGATCGCAGCAGGTCTCATCAACGTGTGCCTGAATCTCCTCCTGGTTATTGTCTTTCACCTGAGTGTGGCCGGCGTCGCCATCGCCACTGTGATCTCTGACGGGATCAGCGCTCTGCTGATTCTGGTATTTCTGACGCGCAGCGAAGAGATCATCCGTCTGCATCTGAAAAAACTGTCCCTGAAGAAAGAGTATGTCATCCCGATTCTGAAAATCGGCATTCCGGCAGGACTTCAGGGCGTCGTATTTTCGATCTCCAACGTATGCATCCAGACCGGAATCAACAGTTTCGGCCCGAAGGCCATCGCTGGCTCTGCCGCTGCGCTGAATTTTGAATATTTTACCTTTTTCATGACCAATGCCTTCAGTCAGGCGGCCGTCACCTTCACCGGGCAGAATTTCGGCGCCGGACTCTTTGACCGCTGCAGGAAAATCGCCTGGATGACTGTTCTGTCCGGTATGCTCATGACCGGGATCATGGTTACGGTATTCATATCCCAGCGGGGATTTTTTATCCATTTCTTTACCACGGATCCTGCCGCTGTCTCCTATGCCATGCAGCGGATGATGCGGGTGGAGATTCTGGAATTTTTCCCGGTGACTTATGAAGTCACCGCTTCTCTGCTCCGGGGAATGGGGCGTTCCCTGCTGCCTTCCGTGCTTACCGTGATCGGCACCTGTCTCCTGCGGATTGTCTGGGTATATGCGGTCTTCCCGCTGCATCCCACCTTTTCCCTGCTTCTGGACATCTATATGCTGTCCTGGTTTGTCACGGCTGCCCTGATGATCTCCGCTTATCTCATCGTCCGGAAACGGCTGTTTGCAGCCCGCGGCGCGGCCTAATCCTCCAGCTGGTCCATCAGCTGCCCGCGGATCTCCTGCACCCGGGAAATGGCTGATGCCACCTGCCATTTGGCTTCATTGAGCTTCTCCTGCACCAGCCAGTCCGCAAGCAGTCCGTCAAAAAAGTAATCCGCAAAATGCAGAAAATCCCCGATATTTACCAGTGTCACTTCCTGGTCCACGTCCCTCAGCTCCCGGCCGAAGGCCCGCAGCGCGTCTCTGGCCGCGCGCATCTCCTCTTCCGCGTCATGAATCCGGGAATGCTTCAGCATCGTGGTAAACAGGCCGCCGCCCAGCATATCCACGATTCCCCACCGGCCGGCGCTTTCCAGGCTTTCCTGCACATTTCTCAGCCGCCAGAGTGCCTCATCTGCTGCGCGGACCGCTTCCTGCAGCTCTTTCTGATACTGCGCTTTTTCCATTCTGTCTTCCTTTCTGCCTGTATCCGGGCATTGCTTTTCCTGTGTTTCTGTGTTCACAGTATCAGCAGTCATTTCGGCTGTCAAGTATCCCCCTCCCATAGACTTTCTCTGTTTCCTGCCGTCAGATTTTTTTCCGGAGCCCTTGACATTTCTCTTTTTTATAGTATAGTTAATTCATAGGTTAACAGAGCTAATAAGTGCAGTCAAAAGGAGCTTTGAATAAAATGAAAGAAATCTTATGCTTTGGGGATTCCAACACCTATGGGTGGATTCCCGGCGGCAGAGGCCGCTATGATTACAATACCCGCTGGACCGGCCGTCTGGAGCAGAAGCTGGCGCCATACGGCTACCGGATTGCGGAAGAAGGCCTGGTAGGACGGACCGTTTCCTTTGAGGATGCCGTACGGCCGGGCCGCAATGGCCAGAAGTTGTTTCCCGCCATTCTGGAATCTCACCTTCCGCTGGACGCCATGATCCTTATGTTGGGCACCAATGACTGCAAGACTTCTTATCATGCCAGCGCCGCATCCATCGGCCGTTCCATCGAGGAACTCATCCGTACGGCGCGGCAGTATGATCCGGAACTGGAGATTCTTCTGGTTTCCCCGATTTTTCTGGCGCATCAGGTGGGGGCAGAGGGTTTTGACCCGGAGTTTGATGAAGATTCCGTGGCTAAATCCCGCCAGTTCAAATCTGTCTATTCGGAGATTGCCCGCCGGACGGGATGCGCGTTTCTGGCCGCTTCCGATTATGCCGGGCCCAGCAGGGAAGACCGGGAACACCTGGATGCCGCCGGCCATGCGGCTCTGGCAGACGCGCTGTTTGACAAGCTCTGCGCCATGAAATCCCTCCAGGCCTGGCGGCAGATTATCTGACCGATTCTGCTGATGCTCATCTCCTGCATCTGCGCCGCAGAGCGCACTGCAGCAAAAATCCGCGGGAAACCCGCGGATTTTTCTGTACGGCAGAGGTTTTTTCTGCCAAAAGCTGCATTCCGGCAGCTTTTCAGGGTTGTATCACATCGGCAGCTGTCAGCAGATGCCGAATGTTTCCTTATTGTAGCGGCCGATTTCATCATAGGCGATCTTCGCCGTATCGGGATAGATGGTTCCGAAGGGATCTCCATAGGTAATGCTCGGCACAAACATTTTCAGATCCCCATAGGCCTCACAGGCTCTCCGGGCTTCCCTGCGGATTTCTTCTTCTGTAGCATCTGCCCGGTCAATACTGGAAGAAATTCCTCCCATCAGGGCCATCCGGCCGTTCAGTTTTTCTGAAATTGCCCGGATGTTATTTTTCGGCACCACACCCTGCCAGATGTCCACGCCGATTTCTGCCATATCTTCCGCAATCGGTTCGCAGTAAGAATCCGAATGATGCATGACAATGATGTCATTTTCATGCAGATAATCGTAGATTTTCCGGTAAGGCTCCTTGAAATAATCCCGCCACATCTCCGGATCCATCAGCATCTGGTCTTCACTGCCCCAGTCATCATGGGATATGATCAGATCCGGATGCAGATTTTCCACAATCAGCCGAAAATAAGTCATCCGGTAATCATAAATGCAGGCAATCAGTTCTTTCGTTTCTTTCGGATACATCACCATATTTACCAGGGTATCCTCAAACGTCATCAGCATATGCATCTGCTCAAAAATCCCGGTTCCCATGATTGTGGCCGCGAGATACCCTTCTTTCCGTATGCTGTCTTTCAGCTGGTTGGCCGCTTCCCAGCCTTCCGAACAGTGTCCGGTCAGATCCGGCACTTTCACATAGCTTCTCCACTCTTCGATATCCTGAATCACCTGATTTTCAGGCGTGACAATCGGGATTGCCGCCGGCTGATCTTCCGGAAAGGAAATAAAAGTTCCCCACTGATCATAAGAATCGGTTCCTTTGATCCGGTTTCCGCGGATAAACTTATTGCAGGGATCGCCGGTTATGGCACGCATCGCCGACCAGCCTCTGGGCAGGCGGTCCGGTTTTCCCGCATTATTTTTCTTCACCGTTTCCAGAAAAACTTCTTTTTCCGTCATCATTTCACGTTTCCTCCTTCGTGCTGTCCGCTGCTTATTCTCTGAATCAAGCATAGCACAGCCGAAAGTTTCAGAAAAATTCCCGATAGGGATATCATATATTCCTTAGAAGAATGGTTTTTTTCCTGAATTGTTCGTACTATAATAAATTATAGTAAAAACAGACGGGCGGACATCCGGCTCTGTACCAGGCCCTGCCCCAGCCGGCGGCTCCCTACAGAAAGAGAGGATACTGTGCCATGTACGAATTTCATTTAAATAATCTGCAGCTCCAGGATTTTCAGCTGTTTCTGGCCGTAGGCAGATACGGAAGCTTTACCCGGGCGGCGGAGCGCATGCATGTCACCCAGTCCTGGGTCAGCAAACGAATGAATCTGATGGAAAGCGAACTGGGCCTCCACCTGTTTCTGCGGGGAAGCCGCCGTATGGAACTGACGCCTGCCGGCAAGCTGCTTCAGGAACGGCTGGAATCCATCAACCAGTCCCTGACAGAAGCCATCACGACTGCCCACCAGGTGCAGACCGGCGTGTCCGGATTCCTGCGGATCGGATTTCTGGAATGGGCAGCCACCACCCTTTTTGTTCCCATCCAGCGATTTATCCGTGACAATCCGCAGATCTCTGTGGATATTCTGTGCCAGCAGTTCCAGGACCTGCGGGCTTCCCTGGAATCCGGCTATACGGATCTGATCCTGACCATGGAATACGACAATACCTCTTTTCTGAAAGATTCCATCCACAGCGCGCGCGTCCGGGAAGTCCCTATGATGGCCTATATCAGCTGTCACAATCCCCTGGCAAAACGGGACACGCTCACCATCCGTGATCTTCAGGCCGAACCCATGCTGCTTCTGGATCCCCGCTGCTCACTCGGGTACACCGACTACATCGGCTGGCTGTTTCACCAAAACGGCATACGGCCGCTGATCGCGCAGTACGCGCCCAACGGCCGTGCCCATATGGCAAATATTCTGCTGAACCGCGGCATTCTCATTGCCAGCAGCTATTTTCTGGAAAACGAATTTCACAAGGAAATCCATGCGGTTCCGCTGGAAGGGGTCTCTACCCATATCACCGCCGTCTGGCAGAAAGACAACCAAAACCCCATTCTTCCCGCCTTTCTGCAGAAACTGATGGAAGATACGGAATAGTCTGCTTATCCCCTTGCGGAATAGCCGCTGTAACCGCCGTCACCTCCATAGCTTCTGCTGCCTCCATGGCCGCCATGTCCATGGGAAAATTCGCCGGAAGAACTTTCGTTCGGATTGTCGAAATCCACCTGCAGCGCATCTGCCACTGCTTCCAGGATTCCATTGCTGCTGAAGGTGGCACCGCTAACGGTGTCTACCGACAGGCTCTGCTGTTTCAGGATTTCGCTGATCATTCCTGTCTGCGCCGCCTGAAAATACTGCTCATCATCTTCATAGGATTCAATGGTAATATCCGTAATTTTATGGCTCTTCACCGTCACACTGACCTTTGTCTCCCCGCGGAACCCTGTTCCGGTCCCGGTATAAGTTCCGTCTTTCACCGAACTCAGATCCAGGGAATCGGAGGTACCATCGCTGTCATTTTCTGAACTGCTGTCGGTACTGTCATCTGAACTGCTTCCGCCGTCGCTGCCGGAACTGCCGTCCGAACTGTTTCCACTGTCCGAGCCGCTTCCGGTAGTGTCATCCGAACTGCTTCCGCTGTCACTGCCGGAACTGCCGCTGCCGTCCGTCCGGGCGGAATCAGAAGAATCCGTAATTCCCAGGGCGTCTGCCACCGCCTGAATAATTCCGTTGCTGCTGAAGGTGGCGCCGCTGACCGTGTCCACGCCTTTCGTCGTCTGTTCGGATAAAATCTCCTGTATCACAGTGTTTTTGGCTTTATTGAAAAATTCCGCGTCATCTCCGGTGCTTTCAATCGAGATGTCCGTAATATTTCCGTTTTTCACAGTCACCGATACCGTCGTGGTTCCGCGGTACCCTTGCGCGCTTCCGGTATATGTGCCGTCCTTGTACTGTCCCTGTTCCGAAGACACCGCTGTCTGCCCTGCCGGTGCCGTTCCCGCTGCGGCATAGGTTCCGGCAAAATAGATGCCTCCCACCGCCACAGCCGCTGCCGTACCGGCGATCGCCGGTGCCGCGGAAGACGTCATATTCGAACGCGGACAGACATCCACACAGTGGAAACATTCAATGCACTCACTGTCTTTCACACGCTCCGTCTGATTCAGTGAAATCCCCATGCTGCAGTGTATGGTGCACATCCGGCAGGAACCGCAGGCTTCCGGCTGCTTCTTAAAGATGCGGAACAGGCGGATCCTGGATACCAGGGCGAAAACTGCCCCCAGCGGACAAAGATACCTGCAGAAAAACCGGTCCACCAGAAGAGATCCCACAAAAATCAGCACCAGCAGAAGCATACCGACGGATGCAAGGCTCCGGACACTGCCGCCTTTCCAGAGAGTTACAAGTACGCCGAATACATTCCAGGGGCTGACGGAAGCATCCATGGACAGGCCCAGCGTCCATACGGCAATCACCAGGAATGCAAGCACCCCGTACTTGACGAATTTCAGCGCCCGGTCTGCCTTTGGCGGTATCTGCAGCGGTTTTCTGCGGATTTTGGAAGAAATCCACGCCATAAGATCTCCCATAGCGCCAAAACTGCAGAGATACCCGCAGAAAAATCTGCCCCAGATCACTGTGACCGGGAAGAC
>OCVV011355048.1_pt1 | contig 15169 bp, 11 predicted proteins | sample 1539721 | NCBI WGS metagenome assembly OCVV01 (sample SAMN02144230, study PRJEB22623) | gut metagenome | biome: sheep rumen | host: Ovis aries | place: New Zealand
GTTTGCCGAATGTCTGGGTACATTCGTGCTGGTGCTCGGCGGCTGCGGTACCGCGCTGTTCGGACACGTAGGTTTCCTCGGTGTGGCCATTGCCTTCGGTCTCACTGTCATTGCTATGGCTTACGGTGTGGGTCACATCAGCGGCGCCCACCTCAATCCCGCCGTCTCGTTCGGCGTGTGGGTCAACGGCCGTATGTCGTTGAAGGACATGCTTCTGTATTGGGTGAGCCAGTGCGTCGGCGCCATCATCGCCGGTGCTGTGCTGCTCTGCATCTGGAACGCCGCCGGCCTCGGTGCCACGGGTGTCTTCGCCGCCAACGGCTACGGCGCTGAGTTCGCCGCCGCCACCGGCAATGCCGACTACCTCAACGTCAGCTGCGGTGGTGCCTTCCTGGTCGAGGCCCTGCTGACCTTCGTCTTCCTGATGGTCATCCTCGGTGTCACCGACGACCGCCACGCCAACGGCAAGTTCGGCGGCCTGGCCATCGGCCTCACCCTGGTGCTCATCCACCTCGTCAGCATCCCGCTGACCAACACCAGCGTCAACCCCGTCCGCTCGCTGAGCCAGGCCCTCTTCAGCAACGCTGAAGGCTGGAGCGCCTGCAGCCAGCTGTGGCTCTTCATCGTGGCCCCGCTCGTGGGTGCCGCCCTCGCCGGCCTGTGCTACAAGTTCCTGGCCCCGAAGGAGAAGTAAACTCTTGCATGCCAAATGATTAATCTATCGGTCCGCACTCGGTGCGGACCGATTTTTTTTTGTTTTCCGATACCCACCCGAGAGGTACCTGAGTCGTGTCTGATACGGCCGTTCTTATATTGTTCTTATATAGTTCTCATATTGTTTACATATTGTTCTTATATTCCGGATATAAGAACAATATAAGAACAATATGTAAACAATATAAGAACGCCCGTATTTGACCCCTGTTTGGTGGGGGTCGGGTGCGTACGGTTCAGTCGATGGTTTTGCGTACGAGGTTGTCGGGGGTGATGGTCTCGAGGGTGATGGTGGCCACGAGGGCCGGGTCGTAGGGGCGCGAGAGGCGGATGTAGTTGTCGGTCCAGCCTTCCATGAGGGTGGCGTTCTCCACGGGCTTGCTTTCCCAGAGGACGGGGCGTGTTTTTCCTATTTGGCTTGAGATGAATTCGTTGTGTTTTTTCTCGCTGAGTTCGAGGAGCCGTGCGGTGTGCTCGTGGCGGACGGGGATGGGGATTTTCTCGCCGAGGCGGAGGGCGGCGGTGCCGGGGCGGTCGCTGTAGGTGAAGACATGGAGGTAGGAGATGGGCAGCGAGTCGATGAAACTGAGCACTTTGGCGAACTCCTCCTCGTTCTCGCCGTTGAAGCCTGCCATGACGTCGGCGGCGATGCAGGCGTCGGGCATGACGGCCTTGATGCGTTCGAGTTTGGCGCGGTAGAGGGCGGTGTCGTAGCGGCGGTGCATGAGTTGCAGCACATGGTCGGAGCCGGCCTGGAGTGGGATGTGGAAGTGGGGGAGGAAGGCGCGGGAGGAGGCCACGAAGTCGATGATGTCGTCGGTGAGGAGGTTGGGCTCGATGGAGGAGATGCGGTAGCGTTGGATGCCGTCGATTTGGTCGAGGCCGCGGAGGAGGTCAAGGAAGGGTTCGGAATGGGGGGTGCCGGCAGGATGCCGGCGGTCCATGGGTTCGGGAGTGTCAGTGGTGCCGGCAGGATGGCGGCGGTCCATGGGTTCGGGAGTGTCAGTGGTGCCGGCAAGATGCCGGCGGTCCATGGGTTCGGGGTGGGGGGTGCCGGCAGGATGGCGGCGGTCCATGGGTTCGGGAGTGTCAGTGGTGCCGGCAGGATGCCGGCGGTCCATGGGTTCGGGGTGGGTGGTGCCGGCAGGATGCCGGCGGTCCATTTGGCCGAAGGTGCCGGTGTTGACGCCGGTGAGCACCACCTCCTTGGCCCCTTCGTCGGCGATGCGGCGGGCCATGCAGAGGGTTTCCTCGATGGTGGCGGAGCGCGAGCGGCCGCGGGCGAAGGGTATGGCGCAGTAGGTGCAGAAGTAGTCGCAGCCGTCCTGGATTTTGAAGAAGGTCCTTGTGCGGTCGCCGGAGGAGTACTGGAGCGGGAATTTGGGCATGTCCCCGCCGGTCTCCCGCTTCGCGAGATCTTGGAAATCTTGTAGATCTTTTTTGTTTGTTGTATCAGTTTGTTGTCCGTCAGGGGCTGTGCAAATGTTGGACTGTTGATTTCCAGGATTTCCGCCGCTGGCGGGGAGGGTGCCAACTATTTCCGGCAGGAGGTGTTTGCGGTCGTTGCCGAGGACGAGGGTGACGCCGGGAATGCGCTCGATGTCAGCTGCTGCCACCTGGGCGAAGCAGCCGATGACGGCTATCTGAGCGTCGGGGTTGAGGCGGTGGGCTTGGCGGATGATGGTGCGGCACTTCTTCTCGGCGACGGCCGTAACGGTGCATGTATTAATGATATAGAGGTCTGCCGCCTGGTGGAAGTCGACAATGGTGTGTCCGAGGGTCGAAAAACGGCGTAGAAGGTCGGAAGTTTCGGCGTAATTTAGTTTGCAACCGAGGGTGTGAGCGGCGATTTTCATAAATTTTTTTTGAGGGTGTTCAGTGAATAGTATGGGTTAATAGATAATGAGTTATCGATATTTTTGGGATGTTATTGGGTATTATTTTTATCTTTTTTGAAAAAAATATTTGGTCAATTCAAAAAAAGGTTGTATCTTTGCACCCGAATTCAAGAGAGAAAAGTAAGCGTAAGAGCTACTCAATAAAGGAAAAAAGGTTTCCAGAATACCTTCTAAATTTTGGATTTTGTAATAGTGTTTAATGGAGGAAACGCCCTGCTGTCTTGCGGGGCGCTTCTTTTTTTCGGTGTTATGAGCGAGGGTGATCACCGTTCGATCATCTCTTGCAGGGGTGAATGTTCCTCGTAGCGGGTGGAGCGGACCATCTTGATGGCGTCCTCGTCGGGGAAGATGGCGAAGTCGGGTTGAGGTTCGAGGAGCAGAATGTCGCGTCCCTCGTTGTCGCGACCGATGCCCTGGATGCAGTTGCGCGCCACGGAGATGTGGCTTTTGCGGTTGGCGAGGGCGAAGAGTTCGTCGCCGGCGCGGTTGAAGACGGGCTCGAAGTTTTCGTGAGCGACGAGTTTCTGTCCGTCGCGCAGGAGGACGACGGTCTTGGCCTTGCCCTGGGCGGCCATGCAGGCGATGTCGTGGATGGAGACGAAGGAGGGGGAGGTGGAGGCGATGAGGATTTCGCGGTCATTCATCATGCCGTAGTTCCAGCGTTCCTTGATGACGAGGTTGCCGTTTTCGAAGTAGCGGTAGTCGCCGTGTTTGAGTCCGCCGGAGTAGTAGCCTTCGCGTGCGAGATTGCCGTTGTCGTCGTATTCCACGAGGCGTCCTTCGATGTTGCCGTTCACGTAGTTGGCGGTGATGTAGCCGTTCTGGCCGATGCGTTTCCACCAGCGTCCGTGGCGGCGGTTGTTTTGCCAGAAGGCCACCTCGGCGGTGTCGCCGCTGCGGTTGAAAACGACGTGTCGGCCGTCCTTGACGCCCATGCGGTAGGAGGCTTCCTTGACGAGGCGTCCGTCTTCGGCGAAGAAGCTCCAGAGTCCGTCGCGGTTGCGCTGGTTGTATTCGCCGCGGGCGAGGAGGTGTCCCTGCTCGTCGTAGGCCTCGTGGAGGCAACGGCGGCCGGGTTCGGTGTAGGTGTTGCGGATGCGGACGGTGCCGTCGTGATAGTAGTAGGTGAAGGTGCCGGTCTCGAGGCCGTCCTTGAAGTCGCCCTCGAAGATTTTGGAGCCGTCCTTGTCGGTGCGGATCCAGTGGCCTTGGCGGCGGCCCTGTTTGTCGACCTGGTTTTGGGCAGTGGCGCTGGCGGCGGTGAGCACCAGGGCTGCGGCGAGGAGAAGAATGCTCTTTTTCATTGGTAGCGGATATGTCTTTTTAATGTGTATACAATTATTATTATCAATTATGTGGTTGAATAACGCAGAATTAGATAATTTATTTTGGTGGATGAAAAAAAAGATGTATTTTTGCACGCAAATAATAAGAAAATATGATAGCTACAAAGACTAATCCGATTGTGAAGTTTGCCGTGCTTGACACGGTGCTGGTGGCGCTGGCCTGCCTGGTGCCTGCTGCGTCTCATCTGTTTGCTGTGCCGCTGTATATGGCCAACCCGATGCTGGCGTTGCTGCTGGCTGGGATGCTGATAGGGAAAGACTGGCGCAATGCGCTGGTGCTGGCGGTGCTGATGCCGCTGGTGAGCTGCCTGCTGACGGGTATGCCCGCGGCTGGCAAGATGGTGTGCATGATGGCCGAGCTGGCCACGGTGGCCACGATGTTCGGCGTCCTGTCGCGCCGTTGGAAGGTGTTGCCCGCCGTGCTGGTATCGGTGGTGGCCGCCAAGGTGGTCTATTATGCCCTGAAGGCCGTTGTGGTGGCTCCGGTGGTGCTTGTGGGCACCGAGTGGTGGATGCAGCTGGCAGCCGTGTTGCTGTGGGGCGGACTGTTTGCAATGCTGTATAAAAAGTTTAAAGTTTAAAGTTTAAGGTTTAAAGTTTAAGGATTAAAGTTTAAGGTAATGAACATTGCGGTCATACTTGCAGGAGGTACCGGCAGCCGTATGGGTTCGTCGGTGCCTAAACAATTCATGCAGCTGCAGGGACGGGCAGTGATAGAGTACCCGATAGAAACCTTCGACCGCCACGAGGCCATCGACGAGGTGGCCGTGGTGGTGCACCCCGACTGGCGGGGCGAGATGGAGGCCATTGTGGCCCGCAACGGCTGGAAGAAGCTGACGCGGGTGATCGATGGCGGTTCGGAACGCTACATGTCGACCCTGAACGCCGTGATGGCCTACATCGACTATCCCGACGACACCAACCTGCTGCTGCACGACGCGGCACGGCCGTGGGTGAGTGGCGAGGTGGTGACGAGGGTGACCGAAGCGCTGAAGACCCATGAGGCTGTTGGTGTGGGCATTCCCAGTACAGACACGGTGTGGGAGGTGCATCCTGACCTGAGTTGTGAGTTAGGAGTTAAGAGTTATGAGTTAGGAGTTAAAGGTGAAGAGTTCGTTGTGCCGCGCTTCGTGGCCCGCATACCGGAACGCCGCCTGATGTGGCGTGCGCAGACGCCGCAGGCTTTCCGTCTGCCGTTGATCCGCGATGCCTATCAGAGAGCCCTGCAAGACCCTCAGTTCAGGGCCACCGACGACTGCGGAGTGGTGCGCAGGTACCTGCCGGGGGTGAAAATCGCCGTCGTAGAAGGCGAGGAGGGGAACAGGAAGATTACCTATAAGCAGGACTTGGAGAGGGTTAATGGTTGGTGAAAATTAAGAAATTAAAATATAGATACTATGGTTATTGGATATACAACAGGGGTGTATGACTTGTTTCATATAGGTCACCTGAATTTGTTGAAAAACGCCAAGGGAATGTGCGACAAGCTTGTGGTGGGGGTGACGGTTGACGAGTTGGTGGCCTACAAAGGCAAGAAGGCGCTGATACCGTTCGAGGACAGAATCGAAGTGGTGCGCAGTTGCAAATATGTCGACGCCGCGGTGCCTCAGTATGACATGGACAAGTTGGCGGCTTGCAAAAAACTTGGCGCGACATATCTTTTTGTCGGTGACGATTGGTATGGAACGGAGAAGTGGCAAAACTATGAGAAGGATTTTGCGAAGGAGGGGATAAAGATTATTTATTTCCCGTATACTCAGGGGGTGTCTTCAACTCAGATACGCAGGGCGTTAGATACGTTGCGTGTGGACAATCTTGAAGATGTGAAGTGAGTATGGGCAAGATAGCGGATAGAGATTTTTGTATGAGCAGTTGGCTCATGTTCAGGACAGTGGTTGACAACAATCGCTGTTTTGTCGATGGAATCAAGGATTTTCATGTTTTGCCGCCAGAAAAACGTCAGAGTGTTACAAACAGTCAGGAATTAGAATCTGCTTTGAGGGAAGAAATGACGAAGGCAACGGCAAGTGGCCGCACAGCATTGGCGTTGAGCGGGGGTATAGATTCTGCTATATTGGCGAAGATGATGCCACATGGGAGTGTGGCGTATACATTCAAGTGCGTGGTGCCCGGAGTTGAGGTGACAGACGAGACAGAGCAGGCGGCCCGTTATGCTGACGAATGTGGGCTGGAACACCGTGTGGTGGAGGTATATTGGGAGGACATGCAGAGGATTGCTCCGATATTGATGCGGCACAAGGGTTCACCGTGCCATTCGATAGAGGTCCAGATATACAAGGCATCGTGCAAGGCGCTGGAGGATGGTTTCGGTGAGATAGTGTTTGGTGAAAGTGCCGATATCGTATATGGTGGAATGAGCGGATTGATGTCGAAGGATTGGACGTTCGGAGAGTTTGTCGACAGGTATTCGTATGTGTTGCCATATAAGGTCTTACGGAGGCCGCAGATGATAACCTATCCGTATGAGATATGGACCAGGAACGGATATACCGACGCTCATGCATTTCTGAATAGAACGATGTATGAAGAGGCTATAAACTCGTACGAGGATGCGTGTGCGACGGCGGGAATCAAGCTACACATGCCTTATTCGAAAACGGTGCTTGGAACGCCTTTGAACTATGACAGGATTCGTCGGGGTGAGAACAAGTATTTGATACGTGAGATATTTGAACGGCTCTATCCAGGATGGGAGATGCCTGTGAAGACACCTATGCCGAGGCCGCTGAATGAATGGATGAATGAGTGGGGCGGCCCGCAGAGGGAAGAATTTTGGCCCCATTGTACGGATGTTATGACGGGCGACCAGAAGTGGTATGTTTATGTGTTGGAGCGTTTTCTAAATATGATTGACAATGGAGACTACAATAGATAGAAATGCGGTGGCGATTGCGGCTGCCGACAGTTACCGTCCAATAAAAGTGAACCGTGCGTTGGATGAGATATTCCAGTCGCTTGGGATGAATCCAGATAATCCCTTCGAGGGATATATAAAACCAGGCATGCGGGTTTTTATCAAGCCGAACTGGGTGGCATCAAGATGGCGCAAGTCGTGTGATCATACCGATAGCCTCTATTGTGTGATTACGCATCCAGCAGTGATTGAGGCGGTGGCAGACAGAGTGGCACAGGCTCTTTGTGGAGTGGGAGAGATAATCATTGCCGACAATCCCTCGATTGATGCCGACTTTGAAGAGTTGATGGAGTTTACAGGAATACGTCGCATGGAGAGCAAGTATGACGTTCCGTGCCATATATATGACTTGCGGCCACTGGTTTGCAAGGATTTGAAGGACTACGGCAAGAAAGACAAGATGGCTCCGCAGCCTGGGGACCCCAACGGTGAGGTGGAACTAAATCTCGGAAAAAACAGCTTGCTATATGGCGTGGATTCCTCACTGTTCAGGGGGGTATTCGACGAACGCGAAGAGACCGTTGCGGCACATACGGGTGAGACCCAGCTGTACACTATGTCGAAGAGCCTGTATGATGCTGACGTGTATATTTCTATACCGAAGCTGAAGACTCACCAGAAGGTGGGCGCCACGTTGAACTTGAAAGGACAGGTGGGAGCGATGACTAGGAAGAACCAGTTGGTGCACTGGAGGATAGGCAGTCCAGAGACTGGCGGCGACGAATATCCAGACCGAGCCAGTTGGGAACGGGCGCAGCATGCGAAGGTGACACATCGTGGGTCGCACCCCGGGAACGACACCATCTGGAGAATGGTGGTGGATCTGTATAAGAGCCTGTTGACGAAAGAGAGACGTTATTTTACCGTCATAGACGGTATTATGGGAGGAGAAGGACAGGGACCATTTTGCCCGACGTCGAAGCATTCCAATGTCTTGATAGGGGGCTTCGACTTCCTGCTTGCCGATATTGCAGCAGTGCGTTACATGGGTATCAATCCCGAGAAAGTGAAGTATCTGGAGTATTTTATAGGCCAGATGAAGGGAGATTACCGCAGGAATCCAGTGTTCCTCAATGGTGAGAGATGTGAGGACTTTTTTGACGCTGAGAGCCGCTATGCCGATTTCGAGGTGCCGTTTGCATGGAGGAACATCAAATACTGAACAGATGTCGCTGATAGAAACCCTCCGCAAGAGGAATGCTGAGTCGCCGCTAGTATATGAGTTGAGAATACTGAGTGCGTATCACGATGTGATACGCACTCATGTGCCATTCCTGTACAGATGGTGGATAAAGAGTAGCAGGTGCTGCACAATGATGGGAACCAGAGCGTTGCGTGGTAAAGAGAGACTGGATGTGGCATTTATTCTTGCTGTGCCAGGGATGTGGAAGCTGGATTATGTGTTCAGGACAATGCTTGAGAGCGGGAAGTATCACCCATATGTGGTCATAATTCCTTATACGGTATACAAGAGCTACTCAGACGAAGAGACAAAAAAGACGCTGCAGCGGACGGAGTCTTTCGTCAAGTCGAGGGGGTACGAATATGTTATCCCATACGATGAGTCAAGAGGTAAATGGGTGGATATCAAGAAAACACTGAATCCGGATATTGTATTCTTCACTTGCCCGTACAAGGATATGGCACCGATGTATCATGCCCACCATTTTGTTGACAGGTTGACTTGCTATGTGACATATGCCTTTACGACGATGAAGCTCTACAAGAACAACTACGATAAGTTGGCGTTAAACACATGTGGCGCATACTTTGTTGAGACCACAATGCATAAGTCGTTTTCGGAGAGATACAGTCATGCGCGCGGACAAAATACCTATGTCACAGGATATGCAGGGTGTGAGGTATATATGCGCGACGACTACCAGGCAAGAGAGGCGTGGCGGAAACAGGAGGTGGCGAAGAAACGCATAATATGGGCTCCGCATCACACCATCGAGGGGTCATTCAGTGTTTCCACTTTTTTGGATGTGTGCGACATAATGCTTGAGGTGGCGAAGAAGTATGCCGACAGGGTGCAGTTTGCCTTCAAACCGCATCAGCTCTTGAAGTTCAAGTTGATCGAGATGTGGGGCAAGGAACGAACCGAGGACTATTACCGTCAATGGATGGAAATGCCTAATTGCCAACTGGAAGAAGGAGAATATGTTGATTTGTTCATTGGGTCGGATGCCATGATCCACGATTCGGGTGGTTTCACCACCGAGTATCTTTATCAGCGCAAGCCCGTGATGTACCTGCTGAAGAACAATCCTCAGGAGGTGTTCAACGATTTCGGCATCATGTCGTTCGAACAGCATTACCACGGACGAACCCGTGAGGATATAGAGCATTTCATCGAAGATGTGGTGCTTGCAGGCAACGACCCGATGAAGGAAAGTCGCGAGCGGTTCTTCGAGCAGTATCTTGGTCCCTATAATGGTGCACTGCCGTCGGAGAATATCATGAAGACAATAGAAATGTTGATAGAGGGTAACGACCCTAACGCTTAGCCATTCAAGTATAAGATGACTCCAGCTCAGTCATTCAGCACCGCGCGGAACTTTTCCACCATGCGGTCTGCCGAGTAGTTCTCGACAAACATCTGGCGGCTGTATGCGTTGAAACGGGGGTGTGACGTGGAGCAGAAGACGTTGATGGCCTCCACGAATTCATCGGCCGTCAGGCAGCAGGCTCCAGCTTTGGCATAGTCCACGTCGTAGCCGCTCCAAGCCTCCGGCGTACCTATGATGTTTTTGCCGTACATCAGGCTCTCGCATGTCTTCACCTTCATGCCGCTGCCTTTGAAGATGGGCAGCACCATCAGGTCGGCCTCTTCGAAGACGGGAGCCAGGTCGGGGACATCGCTCAGCACCTCGATGTCTCCACGCATCCAGTCGGCTTCCTTCAGCCTGTCCATACCTTTGCCCACCACCAGCATGCGAATGTCAACCCTTGGCAGTACGTTCTTCACGAACCATTCAATGCCCTCCACATTGGCGGGGAAGTATGCGCCGAGGAAGACGCACAACGGGCGTTTTGCGATGGAGTCTGCGGGGTAGGTGTCGTGCCGGTAGGTGTCTACGAAGGCTATGGGTATCAGCTGGTCGGCATGTCTGCCGTAGCGGCGGAAGAGTTCATCGTCGTCGCGTTGGCTCAGTGCGATAGTGCGGTCGGCGTAGCGGCAGCACCATCGGTCGTTGCGGTTGACGCAAGGAAGGACTATCCAGCGTATGGGATTGAACCATTGGCAATATTTAGCTCCGAAATAAATCACCTCCACGTTGTGGAAGAAGCAGACTACGCGCCCTTTGTATCCATTCTCTTTCAGCTTTTTGGCTATGATGCCAAACACCGAGCGGTCCACAAAGACCACATCGTAGTTCTGCGCTTGCTTCACAATTTCGCGCACCCGTCGCGGAGTCAGTCCAAGATAATAGCCCAACGGCATGTACATGAATCCTTGGGCATATTCCCACAGAGTACGTTGGCGGTTTTCATCGTAGATATAGTAGGTGTCAACATTCTTTTCACCTGCTATACCTTCCAGTACTGTGTGGTTCAGCTCGCTGGCTTTTTCACCGCCTTCGGGCACTCCACGGACTTTTTTATATCGGATGATTAATATCTTCATTCTTGCTCTTTTCTCTTGCGATAGTAAAGAATAATGGCGCCTGTCGCTAACAGTACCAGTATGATGGAGCCAATAATGGTAACGGTATCCATCCGGTGGAAGAGCGGTGCTTCGTTGCGGAACTCAATGACATGGTCGCCGGCGGGGATGACCATGGCGCGGAGTATGTAGTTGGCACGCATGTATTCGGCTGGTTTGCCGTCGATGTAGGCGCGCCAGTCGGGCTCATAGTATATTTCGCTGAAGACTGCCAACTGGTCGTCGGCTGCATGGCTATTGTATTTCAGATAGTCAGGGTTGTAGGGGCTCTGGTGCTCCATGACGATGGTGGCCGTGCTGTCGAAAGCCAGGGAGAAGACGGTGTCGTCCTCAATCACGACTGTCTTGGCGATGCTGTAGAGCTTCTGTTCGTCGGCCCAATTGATTACAGCTTGATTCTTCGGGTCGATTGTATTCAGTGCCAGTATCTCGCCGTTGGCGTCGCCCACCATGCGGGTGGACTCCACAAACCATGCGTTGCCCAGTGCATCGGGATTGCGCTGCACCTGTCCGCCTTGTACCACAATATAGCGTGCATTGAGCATGTTGAGCACCTGCATGTTGATATGGCGTGAGATGTAGAAGTCGATAATGTCTTGGTAACGGCGCATCTTCACGGCGCTGTAGCCGCCAATCTGATGGTGGAAGGCCGAGGGTTTTGCATCGTTGAAGGTATTCGTTGCCAGATTCAGCACTCTGTAGTCTTTGTCACCGAATTGGGCAGCCATCTCATCGATGGTATAGTCGTACTGCTGGGGCCTGAGGGTGAGTTCGCTCTCCTCGGCATAACTCATGTCGTTCAGGTAGCGACGGTCCACACCCCACAGGTCTATCGCCGTCAGCAGGGTAAGCGCAATCATGAACCATCTCGTGTACTTGCGATTGCTGTTCTTGTTAGTGGTCAACCAAAGAATGGCAAAAGCCAGTGCGACGAAGATGAGGCTGCGCCACGAATCGCTGACGTATAGCGATTTGCGGTCTTGCGTCAATATGTCTCTCATGCCCTGGTCCATCTGGGCATCGTTGGCAGCGGTATAGTCCCACATGCCACTCAGGATCAGTCCTATCAGGATGATTGCTCCGGTGATACCGCCAGCCCAGTAGAGCGCCTTGTTGGCTTTCTGCTGCGTCATCTCTTTGTTCAGCAGCTGCTTCAGTCCCAATATACCCAGCAGTACCATCGTGACGTTGGCCAACACCAGGCTCATGCTTGGCGTTCTGAACTTATTGTACATTGGCAGGTTGTTGAACAGCCATTCGTTGACGGGCATGAAGTTGCGGCCCCACGACATGATGATGGCTATTATGGTGGCAAAGAGCAACCACCAGCGTTCCGGTCCTTTCACCAGTATCAGGCCCAACACGAAGAGGAAGATGATGATGGCTCCGAAATAGACCGGGCCTGAGGTGAAGGGTTGGTCGCCCCAATAGTAGGGTGCGTTGGCTTTGTATTGCTCCTTCTGGGCAGACGGTATGGGCTGCTGGTCTACCAGTTGGGCGTATTTGCTGCCGCTCTTGGCGGGTTCGCCGCTGCCGCCGCCCATTGCGCCCGGCACCAGCAGTGTGTAGGTCTCGCCCACGCCGTAGCTCCATGAGAAAGCGTAGTCAATGTCCAGTCCGCCGCGTTTGCCGGCTATCGAGTTGGCTTCGTTGTCCTGATACAGGTCTTCCGGTGTAACGCTGGTGACATTGCCTCCGCGCATCGTTTGCGACGAATACTCCATGCTCACCATCAGGTTTCGTGCGTTGCAGGCAAACGCTATCGCGCAGCCGGCCAACAGTATGCCAATACCATAGAAGAATTGCGGCAGGTATTTGTCCTTCAGCGCATATACAGCATAGGTGAATCCCAGCACCGCAGCGCCGATAATGGTGTAGAATGTGATTTGGATGTGGTTGCTGAGAAGCTGTATGCTCAGTGCGCAGACAAACAGCAGGCCTCCCCACAGCCAGTCGCCCCATTTCTTTTTCCCGTCACGCGCCTTGCGGAGGCAAAGTATCATTCCTGCCAGGATAGGTGCCACCATTGCTATGGCCCATCCCTTCGAGATATGGCCTGCTTCGATGATAATGATATTGTAGCTGCCCAGGCCGAAGGCAAGGGCGCCCAGCAGGGCCAGCCACGGGGTGCATCCCAGAGCCAGCAGGGCGATGTAGAATCCGATCAGGTAGAAGAATAGCACTCCGGCATTCTCGTGCAATCCCAAAAACTGCAGTGTACCTGCTTCTTTTATAGGGGTGAACACGCTTTTCACTTTCGGGTTGCCTCCCACTTGGTAGGCGGGCATGCCGCTGAACATGGCGCTGTTCCAGTGTGCATACTCACCGGTCTTCTCGTGGAAGTCCTTCGTCTCCTTCACCATTGCGTTGAACGACATCGTGTCGCCCTGATACATCTCCTTGCCTTGTATAACGGGCAGGAAATATATCAGCGCCACGGCCATCATGGCCACTACCATTCCAATATGAATCCAAACATTCTTTTTCATTATTCCTTTTTTTTCATTATTATTCCTCTATTTCTCGTCTTTACCCTTCACCTTCGGGTATTCCACTCTCACGTGATAGATGCTCATCATCTTTTCCTTCAAAATCTTCCTCACGCGGGCGATGTCGCCATACGACAACGGGCAGTTGTCCAGCTGTCCTGCGGCAATCTTGCCGTCTATCAGTTTGTCTATCATGGCGTCCGTGCTTTCCTTCGTGTGGTTCTTCAGGCTGCGGCAGGCGGCCTCCACGGTGTCCACAATCATCACCACGGCCGTCTCGCGGCTGTAGGGGCGCGGACCCGGGTAGCGGAAAGCGCTGATGTCGAAGTCTCCGTCGGGGTGCTTCTCCAGCTCCTTGGCGTAGAAGTAGCCTGTCATCGTCGTGCCGTGGTGTGTGCGTATAAAGTCCTGCACCTCGGCCGGCAGGTGGTATTTGCGCGCCAGCTTCAATCCTTCCGTCACATGGCTGGTGATCATGCGGGCGCTCTCCTCGTTGTCCAGTTCGTCGTGGGGGTTGAAGCCGCTCGTCTGGTTCTCGGTGAAGTATATGGGGTTGCGGATTTTGCCGATGTCGTGGTAGAGTGCGCCGACCCTTGCCAGCAGGGCGTCGCCTCCCAGTTCGCTCACCAGGTCTTCGGCTATGTTGGCCACCTGCACCGAGTGCTGGAACGTCCCGGGAGCCCTCCGGCTCAGCATGCGCATGGCCTCGTTGTTGGTGCTGCTGAGCTCCATCAGCGTCAGCGCCGTCGTCATGCCGAACATACGCTCGAAGAGGTAGATCAGCGGGTAGGCCAGCAGCGTCAGCACGGCGTTCAGGAAGAAGATGAGGTAGCGCTCCAGCTGCAGGCTGTCGAAGTTGGTGTCCTGGCTCAGCACACCCGCTGTGTATATCAGCGAGTAGCTGACGAATATCACCGCCGCCAGCACAAAGAACTGCGCCCTCTTCTCCAGGTTGCGCACCGCAATGATGCTCATCATGCCCGTCACCAGCTGGTAGAAGATAAACTCGAACGAGTTGGGCACCAGGTTGGCCAGCACAATCACCGTCGTCAGGTGGATATACAATGCCGCCCTCATGTCGAAGAAGACCCTCATCAGGATGGGCACCACGCACAGGGGCACCAGCAGCACCCATTCCGGCGCCATTCTCACCATCATGGCCTCCATCGCCGATACCATCAGCACCGTCACCAGCACCATCAGCACCCGTCGGTTGTCTTCCAGAATGCGGTGGCGTGTGTTCAGCAGGAACATATACAGGGCCACAAACGAGATCATGGCCAGCAGCAGCTGGCCGGCCATCTGGCCCCACACGTTGAAGCCCTCGGCGAAACGGCGGTCCTCCTCGGCCTCCAGGGCGGCGATGCGGCGGCCTTTCTCCTCGGTCACCACCTCGCCTTTGCCCACAATGCGCTCGCCGGCCATCACCAGCTCGCTCGTGTAGCTCAGCTGGCTCAGGCGGCTCTCGAGTTCCAGCGCCGTGCGGCCGCGGTCCAGTACATAGTCGGGTTTGAACAGGCTGTCGATTGTCTGTTCGGGCAGGCGGGACTCCAGCTTGGCCCGCGTAACGAAATCGCCCATCCGGTATTCGTGACCCACGTTGCCTTCCAGCACCACAACGCGGCGGGCTTCATTCTCCGGCCCCCACTCCTCGGCGTCAAGGCTTTCCAAGTATCCCACGCGGTGGACACTGTCCATCAGCTGCTTCAGCCATCGCTCTCCAGCCTCCGCCTTCGTGCCGTCGATCGACACTTTCTTATAGTACAGGATGGCCTCCCCACGCTCGCGGGCCTCCTCGGCTTTCACATCCTCCGCACTCTTCAGCACCGCAAAATCGAATGGCGCCGACAGGTCGGCACCCCTCCAGGGAGCCCCCACCTTGTAGTCATAGTGCTCTCCGCCTCCCTCGTGGGGAAACATCAACACAATCAGCAATGATGTTACAATCATTGCCAGTATTCTGTATATCAAGCTTAAACGGCGTACCGTTCCGGATAGTATCTTGCCCATCTCTCAAATAATTTCAAACTGCAAAGATACAACAAATTTCCCACATGGCAAAAAAATAATGCACGCCGCCCCTCATACTCACTTCTCCCCGACCACCAGCTTGCGGG
>OCVV011285826.1_pt1 | contig 15163 bp, 15 predicted proteins | sample 1539721 | NCBI WGS metagenome assembly OCVV01 (sample SAMN02144230, study PRJEB22623) | gut metagenome | biome: sheep rumen | host: Ovis aries | place: New Zealand
GGTGGGTCGTTCTCCGCTTCGCTATCGGAAGCCTCCACTGGAGGCTCCCTTCACGTGCACGATCTAATTTTTTAACCTAATTTTACTTAAATTTAAAGTAACGGCGAATGAATCGAATACTGACGCAGATGGCAGGAGCCCCGCTGGGGCTCCGATAACACAACAAACTGAAGACCAACTCATAACCTCCAAAACGAAAAGAAAATTCACCTACGGAAAAGATAAATTTGCATATATCGTTTTTTAATAATATCTTTGCACCTTGAAAATGAAACGGACGACCCCCATAATACGATATGCCATTGTGTTGGCAATAAGCCTGTTGCCCATCAACCTACGGGGCCAGGTGAGCATCGACGAGTTGCACCTGCCGGCCGAAATGTGCGCCGGGAGCGAGTTGACGGCCAGCTTCGGCAAGGAGCGCACCCACACCGTGGTGGTGGGGCAGCAGCAGGCGACGCTGGGCCACAGCGAGCAGATCTTCCTGCCCGACGGGGTGGACTGCAACGGCAGCTGCAGCTACCGCTCGCCGGTGACCTTCACGGCCTTTGCCGACACGGCCACCATCACCTCGGTGGAGAACATCAAGTATGTGCGCCTCAACATCGAGCACTCGTACATGGGCGACGTCTACATCAACATCACCTGCCCCAACGGGCAGAAGGCCGACCTGATGCGCTTTGCGGGCACGGGCGCCTCGTCGTGCGACTGGACCATCCCGGCGGCATCGCGCGGCTGGAGCCCCGGCACCAACGTGTCGGAGGACACCTACTTCGGCGCCGCCCGCGACCAGGAGAACACCAACGACCCCTGCAACCCCAACGCCCCCGGCAACCAGCCGGGCGTGGGCTGGAACTACTGCTGGAGCAACAACACCACCAGCGGCTACAGCTACGCCTCGGGCGACGGCGTCATCTATCGCTCCGGCCATGCCCACCAAGGGCGCCTCGACTCGTCGAACGTGGCCGCCATGACCAACTTCTACCGCCCCGACCAGAACTTCACCAGCCTGGTGGGCTGCCCGCTGAACGGCACCTGGTATATCGAAGTGGTGGACGGCTACTCGGTCGACAACGGCTACATCTTCGAGTGGGAGCTGGCGCTCGACGCCTCGCTGATCCCCACCGAGTGCTACCCGATCTTCTACGGCTTGGAAGGCGGCTCGACGACGCGGATCGACGACTCGACCTTCCGCATCGAGAGTCCGGCCGCGGTGACGCACGACAGCGCCGTGGTGTACGACATCCGGGTGGTCACCAGCTGCGGCGACACCCTCGACACGACGGCCACCATCGTCTACCACCCCAACCTCGAATCGTCGCGGGCCGACAGCATCTGCCAGGGCGAAGAGCTGCTGGTGGGCACCGAACGGCTGACCGAGACGGGCCGCTACGACCTCGCCCTCAGCACGCGCTACGGCTGCGACAGCACGGTACACGTCGACCTGACGGTCTTCCCGACCTACCATCAGGAGTTCGAGGACAGCGTCTGCCTGAACGTGCCCTACACCTTCGACGGCAACGTCTACACCGAGCCCGGCGACTACACACTGCGCTACACGACCGTGCACGGCTGCGACTCGCTGCGGACACTGCACCTGGGCATCAGCTCGATCAACCTCAAGGCCGTCATACAGGCCGTGCCGCTGGTGGTCGACGAGGAGCACAGCACCATACGACTGAAGGACATCAGCCGCAACCACGTCGGCAGCCGCTGGCTGATCGACGGGATGACCTATGAGAACCAGCCCAGCCTGACGATCGACTACCCGGCCGACTACGACTCGATGCCGATCAGCCTCGAGGCCGTCAGCCGCGAGGGCTGCTACGACACGGCCACGGTGGTGGCACGCTACGACCGCACACGGGTCTTCGTACCCAACGCCTTCACCCCCACCATGGGCTCGAACGAGACCTGGCGGCCGGTGGTGAAGGACGTGGTGGAGATGGAGGTGTGGATCTACAACCGGCAGGGCGTCCTGGTGACCCACTGGGAAGGCCTGGAGGGCGAATGGGACGGCGGCGACTGGCCCACAGGGGCTTACGTATACACGATCCACTATCGCACCCGCGTCAGGCCCGAGTGGCTGCAGGTGAAGACCGGCACGGTGACGATGATCAAGTGAGGCATGCGGGCCGAGGGTGGCCTGCAGGCCGCCGGACACTGTTTGAGAAACAAACCAACACATTCATGAAAGAACTGATAGAACAAGCCTGGGAACACCGGGAACTGCTCGACGAACGGGCCACGCGCGAGGCCGTGCTGGCCACCGTCGACGCCCTCGACCGCGGCGAAGTGCGCGTGGCCGAGGCCGATGCCGACGGCGTGTGGCACGTCAACCAATGGGTCAAGAAGGCCATCCTCCTCTACTTCCCGCTGCAGGGCATGCAGACCCTGGAGGCCGGCCCGATGGAATACCGCGACAAGATCCCCCTCAAGCGGGGCCTGGCCGAACAGGGCATCCGGGTGGTGCCGCCGGCGGTGGCGCGCTACGGCAGCTACATCGCCTCCGGGGCGGTGCTGATGCCGAGCTACGTCAACATCGGCGCCCATGTGGGCAGCGGCACGATGGTGGACACATGGGCCACCGTGGGCAGCTGTGCCCAGGTGGGCGAAGGGGTGCACCTGAGCGGCGGTGTGGGCCTGGGCGGCGTGCTGGAGCCCGTGCAGGCCGAGCCGGTCATCATTGAAGACCACTGCTTCATCGGCTCGCGCTGCATCGTGGTCGAGGGGGTCCGCGTGGGACGCGAGGCCGTCCTCGGCGCCGGTACGGTGCTGACTGCCAGCACCAAGATCATCGACGTCACCGGTCCCGAGCCGGTGGTGCACGTCGGCGAGGTGCCTCCGCGGAGCGTCGTCATCCCCGGCAGCCACGCCAAGCGGTTCCCCGCCGGCGAATACCAGGTGCCGTGCGCCCTCATCATCGGGCAACGCAAGGAGAGCACCGACAAGAAAACCACCCTCAACGAGGCCCTGCGCCTCTTCTGACCGACTATGAAAAAGACACATACCCTGCTGATGACAGCGCTGGCGCTCCTGCTGATGGCGGGCTGCGCCGAACATGAAGAGATCGCCTTCGAGGGCGTCATTGTGGGCACCCGCAACTGTACGGGCATGCTGATGGACGACAACGCAGGCCTGCTGGTGGCCCTCTCCAGCCCCGACAGCATCGGTGGCCGGCTGGTCTCCTCCACAGGCGAGGTGCTGGAGAACGTGGTGGTGCTCTATGAACCGCCCCGGATGCTCTACGTGGAGGACCACATCCACGGCTCGTTCTACCTCGACGACAAGTATTCGCGGGCCAACTGCAACGTGGTCTGGGAGGAGATGAACCTGCCTGAAGGGGTGTTCCTTAAAGTACATGTTGATTAAAAGGTGAAAAAAATTTCATATCCGCTCCTTGCATACGGAAAAAAAGTTGTACTTTTGCACCTTGGAAACGAGTAACAAAAAGCAGTAAAATATGAAATTTATCGTCAACAGTCAACAGCTTCTCAAGCAATTACAGTCGCTTAGCGGCGTCCTCACCAGCAACAACACCATGCCGATCATCGGCTGCTTCCACTTCCATCTGGAGGAGCAGAAGCTCACCGTGAAGACCACCGACCTCAACACCACCCTCATGGCCAGCCTCGAGGTGGAGACCTCGCGCATGGAACAGGCCGAGGAAGTGGCCATCCCCTCGAAGATGTTGCTTGACATCCTCAAGACCTTCGACGATGTGCCCCTGAACTTCGACGTGGATCAGGCCAACTACTCGATCACCATCGCTTCGGGTCAGGGCGAGTACAAGCTGGCCGGCATGGACGCCGCCACCTACCCCTCGATGCCGGTGGCCGAGAACACCAACACCGTCGTGCTGGGCAGCACCGCCCTGGTGGAGGCCATCAACAAGACCGTCTTCGCCACGAGCAACGACGAGATGCACCAGCAGATGAGCGGCATCTTCTGCGAGATGACGCCGGACGGGATCACCTTTGTGGCCACCGACGCCCACAAGCTGGTCCGCTACCGCCGCCACGACGTGCGCAGCGACGAGAGCACCAACTTCATCCTGCCCAAGAAACCCATCATCATCGTCAAGAACATCCTGGCCACCCGCAAGGACGATGTGGAGGTCAATGTAGCCTACAACAACACCAACCTCTTCATCACCTTCGACAACTTCTACATTGTCTGCCGCCTGGTCGACGGCCGCTACCCCAACTACGAGGCCGCCATTCCCAAGAACAACCCCAACAAGCTCATCCTTGACCGCCAGTCGTTCCTGAACACGCTGCGCCGTGTGAGCATCTTCGCCAGCGAAGCCACCCGCCAGGTGCGCCTCTCGATCGGTGCCGACAAGATAGAGATCTCGGCCGAAGACATCGAGTTCTCCAACAATGCCCACGAGACCATCCCCTGCACCTACGAGGGCGACCCGATGGATATCGGCTTCAACGCCAAGTTCCTCACTGAGATGCTCACCAATCTCGACAGCGAGCAGGTGCTCATCGAGCTCTCCCATCCCTCGCGCGCAGGTATCATATTCCCCTATTATAACGAAGAGAACACCGAGAAGACCGACGACATTCTAATGCTCGTCATGCCTGTCATGCTGGCCAACTAAGCCATGAAGAACAAGGTAAACCTCTGGGGTACCCACGGTGCCACCGTCCTCGGCATCACACTGGTGCTGTTCATGCTGGGCTTGCTGCTCAGCATCGAGTACCACTCCTACCGCCTGACCCACGACGCGCAGGAACGCATCACCTACAAGGTGGACCTCTCGCCCGAGGTGAGCGACTCGCTGGCGCTGGCCCAGAAGGCCGTCGTCGAGCAGATGTCGTTCGTCAAACACGTGGACTACATCTCGAAGGAGAAGGCGGCCGAGATCTTCAGCGAAGACCTGGGCGAGGACTTCGTGGGCTTCATCGGCTACAATCCCCTCTATCCCTCCCTGATGGTCAACTTCAACGTGCAGCTGCTTCCCAGCAACTCGACCGAGGTGCTTGACCGTTTCTGCGCCGACGTCAGCCGGCTGGAGGGCGTCACCGGCGTAGCCTACCAGGAGAACGTCGTCAGCGAGCTGCGCGAAGTCTTCTACAAACTCTCCTGGTTCCTGATCGTCTTCGTGGTGTTGCTGCTGGTCATCACGGTGGTGCTCATCGCCAGCCTGATCCGCATCGCCATCTACAACCGCCGCGAATCCATCGCCACCATGCGCCTTGTCGGCGCCACAGCCTCCTTTGTGGCGCGGCCGTTCCTCTGGCGCAGTGTCCTCTACGGCGCCCTTGGCGGCATCTTCGCTTCTTTGCTTACCGCTGTCACCCTCTGGGTGGCCGGCAACGAGCTCGACCTGCCCCTGATCGCTTCCGAGCACTGGGTCTGGTATGGCGGCATCGCACTCCTGCTGGTACTGGCAGGTGTTGCCGTGTCATACCTCTCCACGGCCGTCACCGTCCACCGATACATCGCCAAAAGTTAACACACAATACAATGGAAAACAACGACAATAACAGCCAGTTCGACCTGGCATTCGGCAAGATAAACTACATCCTCATGGCTGTCGGCATCCTGCTGCTGGCCCTGGGCTACATCCTCCTCGCCGGGGGTGGCTCGGACGACCCCAACGTCTTCAACCCCGCCATGTTCGACACCCGCCGCCTCGTGGTGGCCCCCATCCTCATCGTGCTGGGCTTTGTGGTCGAAATCGTCGCCATCATGTTCAAGAACAAGAAGTAAACTATGGAATGGTTTGAAGCACTGATCCTTGGCATCATCCAGGGACTCACCGAATACCTGCCCGTCAGCTCCAGCGGCCACCTCGCCATTGGCGCCCACCTCTTCGGTCTCTCGGGCGAGGAGAACCTCACCTTCACCGTGGCCGTCCACGTGGCCACCGTCCTCAGCACCGTCGTCATCCTCTGGAAAGAGATCGTGTGGCTCTTCACCGACCTCTTCAAATGGAAATGGAACGAAGGCACACGCTACATCGTCAACATCCTCATTTCCATGATCCCCGTAGGCATCGTGGGCCTGTTCTTCAAGGACAAGGTCGAGGCCATCTTCGGTAGCGGCCTGCTGGTGGTGGGCATCTGCCTGATGGTCACGGCGTCCCTGCTGGCCTTCAGCTACTGGGCCAAGCCGCGCCAACGCGAGACCATCTCGCCGTGGCACGCCTTCGTCATCGGCCTTGCCCAGGCCCTGGCCGTGCTGCCCGGCCTCTCGCGCTCCGGCTCCACCATCGCCACCGGCCTCCTGCTGGGCAACAAGAAAGAGCGTCTGGCCCAGTTCTCGTTCCTGATGGTCATCCCGCCCATCCTGGGCGAAGCCCTGCTCGACGTGAAGGACATGGCCGAGATGGGCGTGAGCCAGGCCATGGCGGGCCTGCCCGTCAGCTCGCTGGCCATCGGTTTCCTGGCCGCCTTCGTGTGCGGATGCCTGGCCTGCAAGTGGATGATCAACATCGTCAAGAAAGGCAAGCTCATCTGGTTCGCCCTCTACTGCGCCGTGGTAGGCCTGGCCACCATCATCCTGCCGCTGCTCTAGCGGCGCCAGCCCCCACCCCTTCGCCCATGCTCAGCCTGGAACAACTGCTCGCCGGTGTCGTCGTGCCCATCGACAAGCCCCGCCAGTGGACGTCGTTCCAGGCGGTGAACAAAGTGAAAGCCGCCGTGCGCAACCTCTACGGCCTCAAGAAGTTCAAGATAGGCCACGCCGGCACCCTCGACCCCCTGGCCACGGGTCTGCTGCTGGTCTGCGTGGGCAAGGCCACCAAGAGCATCCCGCAGCTGCAGGACGGCGACAAGGTCTACACCGGCACCCTCGTCCTCGGGGCCACCACCCCCTGCTACGACCTGGAGCAAGCCGTGGACCACTACTACCCCTACGAGCACATCACCCCCGAGTTGCTGCGGCAGCAGGCCGCCACGCTGACCGGCCCCATCCTGCAGGTGCCGCCCATGTTCAGCGCCGTCAAGATCGACGGCCAGCGGGCCTACGAGTACGCCCGGCGCGACGATCCGACGGTCACCATCCAGCCCAAGCCCGTCACGGTCTACAGCTTCGAGATCACCGCCTTCCGCCCCGGCCAAGGCCCTGCCGGCGCAACCGAGACAGACGCCGCCGCCGGCCCAACGGCCAAGAACCTCTATCAGAACCCCTTGGGCGAGGTGCCGGCCCACCTGCCGCAGGCCGATTTCCGCATTGCCTGCGGCAAGGGCACCTACATCCGCTCGCTGGCGCGCGACCTCGGCGAGGCCCTCGGCAGCGGCGCCTTCCTCAGCGCCCTGCGACGCGAACAGGTGGGCTCCTACACCGTCGACCGCGCCCTGCAGCTCGACCAGGTGTCCGACTACCTGATCACAGTGGAAAGCTGAAAATGGAAAGAGAGAAGTGGAAAGTTGTGAGCGGAAAGTGAAAAGCGGAAAGTGGAAAATGCTGTCCACTACCCACTCTCCACAACCCACTCATCCAGGCATCCTCCAGGCATCCTCCAGGCATCATCCAGGCATCATCCAGGCATCATCCAGGCATCAACTAGGCATCCCCTCTGCATCATCTCTGCATGCACCCCTAGCGGATGCACAAAATCAGCATGTTACGTACATCGCACAAAAACCGTTGAAAGGCGGCTGAAATAGGCAAATCATAAAAAATGTTAAACTTTACGTCCACCCCACCCCAACGCCCCGTGGAGGCTTGGGTGGGAGCGTCCGGAAGCGTTAAATGTTAAAAATGGCGGCCAGGTCCACTTTTTTGCGGTGTATTTAAAAAAAATGTGTATTTTTGCACCGTTTTTCTAATAAATTATAGAATACAATAATAGTATATGGAACTGAAAGGTAAAATATCGCAAATCATTGGTGCTGTTGTCGATGTGACATTCCCCGACGACGCCAACCTGCCCGACATCTACACCGCTCTCTCCGTCGTGCGTCCCGACGGGCACAGCGTTATCCTTGAATGCCAGCAAGATATTGGCGAAAACACCATGCGCTGCATCGCCATGGATTCGACCGACGGTCTGGAGCGCGGCTTGGAGGTGACGTCGCTCGGAGGCCCCATCTCGATGCCCGTGGGCGAGAACATCAACGGCCGCCTGTTCAACGTCATCGGCGAGACCATCGACGGCATGCCCGCCCCCGTGTGCGAGAAGCGCTACAGCATCCACCGCGATCCCCCGAAGTTCGAAAACCTCAGCACCTCGCAGGAGATCCTCTACACCGGCATCAAGGTGATCGACCTCATCCAGCCCTTCCTCAAGGGCGGCAAGATCGGCCTCTTCGGCGGCGCCGGCGTGGGCAAGACCGTCCTGATCCAGGAGCTGATCAACAACATTGCCAAGAAGTACAGCGGCATGTCGGTCTTCACCGGCGTGGGCGAACGCACCCGCGAGGGTAACGACCTGCTGCGCGAAATGATCGAAGCCGGCGTTATCAAGTACGGCGACGAGTTCGTCAAGAGCATGGAAGAGGGCAGCTGGGACCTCAGCAAGATCGACCCCGAGGCCCTGAAAGACTCGAAGTGCACCATGGTGTTCGGCCAGATGAACGAGACGCCCGGCGCGCGTGCCCGCGTGGCCCTGGCCGGACTGACGCTGGCCGAGTACTACCGCGACGGCGACGAGAAGACCGGCGGACGCGACATCCTGCTCTTCATCGACAACATCTTCCGCTTCACGCAGGCCGGCTCCGAGGTGAGCGCCCTGCTGGGCCGTATGCCTTCGGCCGTGGGCTACCAGCCCACCCTGGCCACCGAGATGGGTCTGATGCAGGAGCGCATCACCTCCACCAAGCGCGGATCCATCACCTCGGTGCAGGCCGTCTACGTGCCTGCCGACGACCTGACCGACCCCGCCCCGGCCACCACCTTCGCCCACCTCGACGCACAGACGGTGCTCAGCCGCAAGATCTCCGAACTCGGCATCTACCCGGCCGTCGACCCCCTCGACTCCACCAGCCGCATCCTCTCGCCCGACATCGTCGGCGAGGAGCACTACACCACCGCCCAGCGCGTCAAACAGATGCTGCAGCGCTACAACGAACTGCAGGACATCATCGCCATCCTCGGTATGGAGGAGCTCGGCGAGCAGGACAAGCTCATCGTCAGCCGCGCCCGTCGCGTGCAGCGTTTCCTGTCGCAACCCTTCTTCGTGGCCGAGGCATTCACCGGCCTGGAGGGCAAATTCGTCAACATCGAGGACACCATCAAGGGCTTCAAGATGATCCTCGACGGCGAGGTGGACTACCTGCCCGAGCAGGCATTCTTGATGGTCGGCACCATCGAGGAGGCCATCGAGAAGGGCGAAAAGATATTGGCCGAAACGAAATAAGCACCATGAAAGTCAAGATCACCAAACCCGACAGCACCCTCTACGACGGCGAAGCCAAGCTGCTGCAGCTGCCTGGCACGGGTGGCTTGTTCGAGATCATGAACAACCACGCCCCCATCATCTCGTCGCTCCGGCGAGGGGTCATCCGTCTGGTAGCCAACGACGACCAGGAGCAGACCTTCGACATCCGCGGCGGCGTCGTCAAGGGGCAGCAGAACGACCTGCTGATCCTCGTGCAATAGTCCGCTCTCCCCGCGAGAGTTACCCTACAAAAACAGATCATGCGCAGTCGAACCCGACGCGCATGATCTATTTTTATTTGTCACAGTATTCAGAGCACGTCGTGCGTGATGCTCGAGCTGCCCGACACGCTACAGCCCGAGGTGGAGGCGTTGCCCGTGTAGTGGAGGTCGCTGCTGCCGGACACACTGCCACTGATGCTGCTTTCGCTGTGGATGTAGGCGACGCTGGAGCCAGAGATGGAGCACGTGCACATGCTGCATACGAGAGCATAGTGGTTGTCGACAATGCTCTGACTGAGACCACTGGAGCCGGAGATATCCATATCGAGCTTACGGACTGTGCCGGAGATGGTGGCATCGGACGAGCCGCTCAAGTCGAGATCCAGTTCGTCGGCCACTACACTGCCGAAGAAGTCCGAAGCGCCGGAGCACTCAATCTCCACTTTCGTACCCGTAAGGGCAAAGGTGGAATGGAACTCGGACGCGCCGGAAAGTTCAACGCTCTTCAGATCAGGGTTGTAAGGAAGGATCACTTTCATGTCCGACCCATAACTGAGATACCATCCCTTGAGATAGATTTTCAACGTATTATCATCAATCTCCACTTTGACCTTCGACATGATGTTGTCGCCCGCCGTGACGGTGACCTGGCTCACCTCACTGCTGACGGTGACATCAAAGGCATCCTGCACCTCAAGTTCAGTGTAGCTACCATTGACACTGAACTCCTGCGTAATAGGATCACCCGCCCATTTTGAGCAGCTGGTGAAAGCCGTCATCAGGATGGCTGAGAGGGCCATCATACATTGTTTCTTACTGATTTTCATAATTATTATTAACTATATGATTATTATTCCAATCAGCAAAAATACTATTTTTTCCGGAACCCTGCAAAAAATGTACTTTATTTTCCACCGAGCGCCATGACGGAATACACAATAATCGCGTGAGTGTAGCGTTATTATAAACAAAATTCTTAATAAAAAAAGGAATGAAACGCCGCCTTGTCACCTTGCACGTGTCGCTTCTCATCGTGTTGCTCTTCGGCGCCTGCCGCCAGCATCGGCACGACGATCTACAAATATTCCACTACAACGAGAGCGCCGGAATCGCCACGCTCGACCCCGCCTTCGCCAAGGACCAGAGCATCATCTGGCCCTGCCGCCAGCTGTACAACGGTCTCATCCAGCTCGACACCCTGCTGCAGGTGCAGCCCGCCATCGCCAAAAGCTGGGTGGTGAGCCCCGACGGCCTCGACTACACATTCACCCTCCGCGACGACGTCCGTTTCCACAACGGCCGCACCGTCAAAGCCGGAGACTTCCTGTACAGCTTCCGCCGCATCGTCGATCCCGACGTCGCCTCGCCCGGAGCCTGGATTTTCTCCAGCGTCGACAGCTTCAGCGCCCCGAACGACAGCACCTTCTGCATCCGCCTGAAGGAGCCTTTCGCCCCCTTCCTCAGCCAGCTGGGCATGGTCTACTGCTCGGTGGTGCCACGCGAGGAGGTGGAACGCTACGGCAAAGAGTTCCGTTCACACCCCTGCGGCACCGGCCCCTTCCGCTTCCAGTACTGGAAGGAGGGCGTCAAACTCGTCATGCGTCGCAACCCCGACTACTTCGAACGCGACGACGACGGCTCCCCCCTGCCCTACCTCGATGCCGTGGCGGTCACCTTCATCGTCGACAAACAGACCGTCTTCCTGGAGTTTGTCAAGGGCAATCTGGACTTCATGAACTCCATCGACGCCAGCTACAAGGACGAAATTCTCACCCTCGACGGGCAGTTGAAGGAGAAGTATGCCGGCCGCATCGACATGGTATCCACCCCCTACCTGAACACCGAATATCTTGGTTTCCAGATGGAAGACAAGACATCTCCACTGGCCGACCGGCGCATTCGCCAGGCGATCAACTACGGATTCGACCGGCGGAAGATGATGCGCTACCTGCGCAACAACATTGGCCAACCGGGTGTGGGCGGCATGGTGCCGCTGGGATTGCCGGGCTTCGACACCGTCAAGCCCTACTATGAGTACAATCCCGAGCTTTCACGCCAACTGCTGGCCGAGGCCGGCTACCCCGGTGGCCAGGGCTTGCCGCGCATCAAACTGGCCACCACCTCGAGCTATCTCGATGTATGTAAGTACATTCAGCAGCAGTTGAACCTCCTCGGTATGGACGTGCAGGTCGACGTCAACCCGCCCGCTGCCCTGCGAGAGCACATGGCGCAAGGGCAGGAAATGTGGTTCCGCGGCTCGTGGATTGCCGACTATCCCGATGCCGAGAACTACCTCTCGCTCTTCTTCAGCCCCAATCGGGCTCCGGCAGGGCCGAACTATACGCGCTTCAGCAGCCGCGAGTTCGACCACCTCTACCGCGAGGCCCGCCGTTGCACCGACCCCGACCGCCGCGTGGCGCTCTACCAGCGCATGGACAGCCTGGTGATGACCGAGGCTCCGGTCGTGGTGCTTTACTACGATCAGATCCTGCATTTCACCCACAAGAACGTCAGCGGACTTCGGTCAGACGCCCTTAACACTCTCGACCTCCGACGGGTGAGGATCGACTGACGGGGACCACTCCCTCCCCTGACGCAGCCAAAACTTCTGATCAGTACTCCGTTCGGTCGCTTTTTTCCATCCAGCGACGGAAGGACTCCTGCGCCTCGTCGCGCAGCAGGGGGCGAATGGGGAGCCGGCGTTGGTCGAGGGGGCGCGAGAGTTCCTCGTAGAGGAATTCATCGGCAAAGTGGATATCGGCAGCGTCACGTCGGGTATTCCCATAAAAAATACGCTGTATACCAGCCCAATAGATAGCGCCAAGGCACATAGGGCATGGCTCGCACGAGGTGTAGATGGTGCACCCTTCGAGGTGGAAGGTGTCGAGATGTCGGCAGGCCTCGCGGATGGCTGTCACCTCGGCATGGGCCGTCGGGTCACAGAGCAGGGTGACGCTGTTGGAGCCTTCGGCAACAATCTGGCCGTCTTTGACAATAACGGCGCCGAAAGGGCCGCCACCACGCTGCACACTCTCGTTGGCCAACTCGATGGCACGACGCATGAAGATCTTGTCATGTTCGTTATTACTCATGCATATACAACGCCAGAACCGGGCAATTATTGCAGCAAAACCACGAGAAAAAACGCTTGGATGTAGCGCTTTCTCTATGCTTTTTCCGCTCGGATGTTGCACAGAATGGAAAAAGTTTGTACCTTTGCACTCGAAAATTGGCATTCATCATGAACACGGTAAACAACTGGTTGATGCAGGCTGTGGTGACGCTCAACAGCTGGGTGTGGAGTCCGGCACTGGTGGCTCTCTGCCTGGCTGTGGGGCTTTATTTCTCGTTCCGCACGCGTTTCGTGCAGGTACGCCGTTTCGGCGAGATGTTCCGACTGCTGGTCGGGGCCGAGAATTCGAAGAAACAAAGGATAGAAGAAGCGACCGATCGAACGAATGACGGACCAAAGAAAAAGGTGGGTATCTCGTCGTTCCAGGCCTTTGCCATGGCATTGTCGGGGCGAGTGGGCACCGGCAACATCGTCGGTGTGGCCACAGCCATCGGCTTTGGTGGGCCGGGAGCCATCGTGTGGATGTGGCTCATCGCCTTCTTCGGGGCCGGCACAGCCTTCGTTGAGGCTACCTTGGCGCAGATATATAAGGAAAACCACAACGGACAGTTCCGCGGAGGTCCGGCCTACTTCATCGAGAGCGGCCTGCGGTCGCCCTTCTTTGGGGCCCTCTTTGCCGTGCTGGCTGCCGTGGCCTGCGGCTTCCTGTTGCCCCCTATCCACAGCAACAGCATCTCGCTGAGTCTGGGCCACACCTTCGGTCTGCCGGTGTGGGCGGTGGGGCTCGGGGTGGCGCTGCTGATAGCCCTGGTCATCATCGGAGGCGTGAAACGCATCGCCAACGTGGCACAAGTCGTGGCTCCCATCATGGCGGCGGTCTATATCCTGCTGGCACTCGTGGTACTGGCAGTCAACTACCGGCTGGTGCCCGAGGTGTTCATGCAGATGCTGCGGGGTGCTGTGGGCGTCAATGAGGTGGGAGGCGCCCTGTTGGGCAGCACCATCGCCTGGGGCGTCAAGCGGGGTATCTACAGCAACGAGGCCGGCCAAGGCACGGGAGCCATCGTGGCGGCTGCCGCCAAGGTGAGCCATCCGGTGAAGCAAGGGCTCGTACAGGCCTTCTCTGTCTACATCGACACGCTGCTCGTCTGCACCGCCACCGCCATGATGATCCTGGCATGCAAGACCTACAACATCATCGACACCGTGCAGCAGACCGCCGCTGGTCCCATAGTGACCTACCTTCAGCAGAACCCCATGGCGCCGGAAGGCGAGCCAGGCGTCTTCTACACCACCGGCGCCCTCGGCACCGTGGTCGGCCCACGCGCCGGCGACATCGTCATCGCCGTGGCCCTCTTCTTCTTTGCTTTCACCACCATCATGGCCTATTACTATTACGCCGAGACCAATCTGGTCTACCTCTTCAACCGCTGGCGCCGCCGCCAATACCGCAAGCACCCCGAGCAACTGGACGAACTGGAGCGCGCCGATGTGCGATTCGGAGACGACCGGAGCGAGAAAGTGGTGGTGTGGTTGATGCGCATCGGTACCGTTGGGGCCGTCTTCACGGGTTCGCTGGCGGGCAGTGGAATGGCATGGACGCTGGGTGATATCGGCGTAGGCATCATGGCTTGGATCAACGTGGTGGCCATCTTGCTGCTCTCACCCAAGGCTTTGCGCGCCTTAAAGGACTACGAACGGCAAAAGAAACAGGGCCTCGAGCCGACATTCGACCCTGAAGCCCTGGACATTAAGCACTGCGAATACTGGACAGCGTCAGGCGAGTGAGGCCAAGAAGCTGTTGCGATAGCGGGGGTCGGTCGACACATCGTCGCCGAACCAGGCCGGCGGCGTGAAGCGGTCGGCCGCCTCGGTCGACGGGAACTCGACCTCGACCAGCCGTAGCCCTTCGTGGGACCCATGGAAGATATCCAACTCCGCCACCAGACCGCAGTCGGCCAACGGCACACGATAGCGAGTCTTGCTGACCAACTGCCCGTCACACTTTTCCCTCAGTCTGAGGTATTTCTGCTCGCTCAGGCGGAACTCTTCCTCGCGGTTGTGAATGGCCGACGAGCCGGTGGCGACCCGTTCCTTGACGGTGAGCCAAAAGACATCGCCCATCCGGCGGACACGCACGGTGGGCGATGTGCAGAGGTAGCCTTGCTCTATCTCCACATGAGGGCACTCACTCAAACCCTCCGGCAGAGAGGCGACAAGGTATTTACGTTCGATTTCCATCAGAGCGTAGCCAGGTAGTCGGTGACATTCTTCTCGATGCGGGCAGCCACATCGGGACAGTCGTCAGCCTTCTGGAAGCGTTCGCCGGTGATGTGCTCATAGAGCTCGATGTAGCGGTCGCTGATGCTGGCCACGATCTCGTCGGTCATTTCGGGCACCTGCTGGCCTTCCTTGCCCTGGAATCCGTTGGCCATGAGCCACTCGCGCACGAACTCTTTGCTCAACTGGCGCTGGTGCTCGCCTTTGGCGAGGCGCTCCTCGTAGCCGTCGGCATAGAAGTAGCGGCTGCTG
>OCVV011349480.1_pt1 | contig 15156 bp, 15 predicted proteins | sample 1539721 | NCBI WGS metagenome assembly OCVV01 (sample SAMN02144230, study PRJEB22623) | gut metagenome | biome: sheep rumen | host: Ovis aries | place: New Zealand
TCGATGTTTCCGGAGGCAAATGTAGAAAGAAGCTCTCCGACCTCCATGATATTGTCCGGCGCCGCCACCAGCATCACCTCAAACAGTCCGTCATCCAGCACGGCATCCTTCATCAGGGCGGTGCTGAGTCCGCCGACCGACCTGGAATTGGAGATGGCGCCGTACAGGTAATCTCCCTCCTCCACCTGTCCGTCGTGCTCAATACGCATGTGACACCGGGAGCTCACGCTCTCCGGCAGCGAGTGGATGGTCTCCAGGACATAGGCCCAGTACCCCAGGGCATTCTTTACCGACTGGTTTGTCTGATAGCTTACCTGGGTAAACGCGCCGAACGCCGCCACATAATTAAAATACTTATCATTAAACCTGCCGATGTCATGGGCAAATGCATTCGTCCCCGCCACTGCCGCGCACTGTATCGACAGATCCGACCCCAGGCCGATGCTCTTCGCGAAATCATTGGTACTGCCGCCCGGGAAAAAGCCCAGAGGAGTCGTCAGTCCCGCAGCGAGCATACCGGAAATCGTGCGGTTCAGGGTCCCGTCCCCGCCGTAGCAGGCAATCACATCAAAGTAAGAGCCCCCGGTCCGGAGAATCTCCTCTGAGCTCATGGCCCCGTTCTTCAGCAGCGGATATACCGTCACCTCACATCCGTCCACCGTCAGATAACGCACAATATCAAAAAGCTTCGCGCCCGCGGCACCGAGCCCGGCGTGGCTGTTCATCAGCAGCAGAACTTTCTTAGGATTCATATACGTTTATCTCCATTCCATCTTTAAGCAGAAACTTATTTTGATAATTATAACATAAAAACAGGGGAGTACACACTCCCCTGCATACATGCATACATGCTGCTTATTCGGCCGCCTTGAAGTTATACACCGGCCGGATCACCTTCACAATCTCCGCCGTCGGCCCGATATTCTCCACGATATCCTCCATGGACTTATAGGCCATCGGCGACTCATCCAGGGTCTTTCTCTCCACGCAGGTGGTAAAAATCCCCTCCATAGATGCCTTAAACTCCTCCATGGAAAGCTCCCTTGCCGCCTGTCTTCGACTCATCAGCCGACCTGCGCCGTGGGGCGCGGAACAGTTCCAGTCCGCATTCCCCTTTCCGATGCAGATGAGGCTTCCATCCCGCATATTGATGGGAATTAAGAGCTTCTCCCCCGCCTTCGCCGACACGGCGCCCTTCCGGAGAATCATGGAATCTGTGTCGATATAATTATGAATGGTGGTAAATCGCTCCGTCTCCGTAAGCCCCATCCCCCGGAGAATCACCTCCGTCATGGCCTGCCGGTTAAGCATGGCGTAGCGCTGGGTAAGCTTCATGTCATGGATATAATCCCGGAAAAACTCCCCTTCCACATAGGCCAGCTCCTTCGGCACGCCGACAAAGCTCTCCTGCCTTTTCTTCATGGCATCGATAGCAGGTTGAATCTCCTGAAACCGGCCCTCTGCCTTGAGCTTCTCCATCATCTCCCCGATCTGCCGGTACCCGCAGCCGCAGAGAATCCGCCAGCCCTCCTCCTGGTAGAACTTCGCCACCTGGGTCCCGAGATTCCGGCTTCCCGAGTGAACCACAAGATAGAGTCTTCCCTCCTCATCCATGTCCACCTCGATAAAGTGGTTTCCGCCGCCCAGGGTTCCGATGCTCCGCTCGGCCCGGGCTGTATTGATGCGTTCATAGCACTTAAGCTCCCGGAGGTCCACCTCCGACTGCAGAGGATGCGGTACCTTTCTTATCTCCTGCCCGGACAGAATCTCCGCCCGGATAAGCGCATCCAGCTTTCCGAAATCCATCTCCTTATCGCCAAGAACCACGGTCTCCATACCGCAGCCGATGTCCACCCCGACCATCCCAGGCACTACTTTGTCGGTGATGGTCATGGTTGTGCCGATGGTGCATCCCATCCCGGCATGCACGTCCGGCATGATGCGGATCTGGCTCTGTGCAAATGCCTCCTGATCGCAGACCAGCCGGATCTGCGCTGCCGCCTGCTCCTCCAGGACAGAAGCGTAGCACATGGCGGTATTAAACTTCCCCTTAATCTCAATCATCGTCACCACGCCTTTCCGGCGCAGCAAAGCTACGCCGCTATCTTCTCATATCTCTCCCCGCCCAGAATCTCCATCATCAGGGCGTAGGGGTCCATCAGATCTCCTGCTACCATCGAAAACAGCCTGGGCGTGCAGCCCGACACCAGCGCTGTCCCCGTCTCGTGCATCGTCACCGGCAGCTGCTTTCTGCGGCTGGCCACATTCCAGAACACCAGCTGCGGAAGCGCATATCCCGCCTCCTCAAAAAGCCTCTTTGCATTCTCGAAATTGCTCAACTCCGCATGCTCTGTGCAGCAGTCAAACTCCATGTCCGAGATAATCACCAGCTTCGCCGGCATCTCCTCCCGGGGCACCCGATACTTCACCGCCGTATCCAGCACCAGCCGGAACACTGCCTCGATATTCGTGTTTGCGACCTCACAAAACGACGCGGCATAGGCCAGCCTGTCGGCAAATGTCTCCCCTTTCAGTTCAATCAGCCGCGGATGCTCCGAAAACTCGATGAAGTGATTCGCAAACCTTCCGCGGTTGTGCTCTGCAAAATACAGTCCCAGGGACAATGCCACCGACGCCGGCTGCGGCTGCATTCCATTATACATGGAACCGGAGGTATCCACCACCGCCAGGGCATTCTCCCCATTGCCGAAATCAGGCATCGCATTCCACGTCGCATTCAGAACCCGTTTTTCCTCCTCCGAGAGTACCTTCATAAAGCCGCATCCCCCGCGCCAGAACTGCCCGCCCAGCAGCGGATCCACCAGCTCATAGGGATATACATTATCCGCATGAAGCTTGGCCTCCCCCTTCTCCACCGACCGGAGAAAAGCTTCAAAACGCTCCCCGTCATTGCGCAGAAAGGCCGACCGATACTTGTACATCGCCCGGGACGGCTGCTTTCCGTAATCAAAAGAATAATCCCGCTCCCTAAGATAATTCTCCAGAATCCGCAGCTCTCTCCGGAGAGCCGAAAGAACCTTCCGGTACTCACTCTCCCGCATCCCGCAGAAGGCCGCAATCCGCTTTCCGCGGGCGCACTGGGCCTTATCCGAAGTATTCACCGACGGCAGCCACTTGGCAAGAAGGGAGATATTCACTGCCTTTCCTGTTGCTTTTCCTTCTTCAGCCTTTCTCTTCTTCAGCGCCCGGATATCCGCTTCCAGCTGCACCTTAATCAGACGCAGCGCATCCATCTCACAGGACGTATCCATAAGAGCCAGCAGGTCATCAAACCGCCCGTACTCCGCGATATATCCCAGGTTTCTCCGCACCGTCTCCGGCGCATAGTCTGCAAGAAACTGCAGGATGACGCGGAACACCCGGCGCTCCCCCAGTCCCTCCCGGATATCCCGGGCAAAGAAAAGAATCTTCACCGCCAGGTCCCTGTCCTCGGCAAAGGCCCGGACAAACCGGTCAAGAATCATCTCCTCACCGGCATGGCGCATACCGCCCACCGTTCCAAACAGGTCCAGGCACTCCGAAAAGGTCGACCGATTCGACACCGCGCCATTCTCCGTATACGTTCTGTTCGCTTCCATCTTCAGCATATCCAGCATCGGTCAACCTCCTCTGTCATTCTCAAAAACCATCCAATCAGCTGCAGCTGCCCGTCAAGTCGGGCAGCCGCGTTCCCAAGATACCGGTCTGCACAAGTGAGGAACTTCCCCTCACAACCTCCGATCCCGAAAATCGGCGGCCCTAAAAGGCCCATCGTACTTCTCTAATGTGGTATTGTATTTGCTGCAGGTATCTTTCATCTGGACTCATCATAAAACATCCTACGAAGAAAATCGTGGAAAAAAAGTTGCGAGCTTCCGCCCGTCACAACGAAAGCCCGCACATCTCTTCCTGCTTTATAATCCTTTCCCGAATCTTTTCTGTCAATCTCTCCGGTCCCAGCACCCGCAGCATGGGCCCGAAGGACAGAATCCGTATCACCAACTCTGTCTCATCATCCGTGTAATAGTAAAGCCGGATGCGGTAATGCATCTCGTCCACCTTCTCCGTCTCCTTCTGCAGGTCAGAGAAGTGAATCATCGCCCGGTTCAGGGCATTCCGCTTATCCGTAAGCTCCAGGTCCACAAAGCTTTTCCGCATCTCCGGAATCACCTGTTCCGCCGGCAGAGCCGCCCTCTTCACACGGCATTCCTGAATCCTTGCCATGTTGATGGTATAAGCAATCCCCTTCACCGACCGGGTAAGAACACGGAACTTGTCATCCTTTGCTGAGTATTCCAGCTTACAGGGATAACACAGAATATGCCTTACATTCCCGAAACGCCCGGTATACTGCAAAGAAAGCATCCTTCTTTCCCGCATCGCCCGAAGCACTTGCCGGAAGATTCCCACATACTTCCGCTCTGTATAAGGGTCCCCGTCCTCATATCGATCATAATAGACAAAATCCCCGGGGGCAAAGAGGGACTCTGTATCACCCAGCATCACGCCAAGCTCATGGAGCTCCTTTCCCGTCAGGAAAATCTTTATTCTCGGATCCGCAAGAATTGCCGCAAGCCATCTTTTCTCCAGTATAGACCAGGGTCTTTCCGGCACATCCGTAAGCACGGATTTCCGCAGTCTCTGCCCCTGTCCATCCTTTCCGGAATCAACAAGGAGCGGCCACTCCCCGGAAGTCAGTTTCTCCGGAATCACCAGTGTGCTCTCCGCAAAAGCATGTTCCGCGACGATCTCCCGGATTCGCTTTTCGGTAATTCCGCCATCCACCGCCTCTTGGAGAATCATAGAAACCGTGCGGAAGTAAGCGCCGTACATCTCATGAAACAGCATCCTCCGCACCTCCTTCATACATTCGCCGCATCTCTCCGAGGTCCTCATAAAACCGCTCTTCCAGCTCACCGGAAGAACTCACAAGCCGGGTAATCCTCCCCGTAAACGTACGAATCCAGGGAAGCATCTCCCGCGTATCCGTCACATCCGCAGAGAATCTCCAGGTTGACTCATCAACCTGATAAACCCTGCCGCATCGCTTCTCCCGCATCAGACGGTCAACGATAAAACCTTCCCTGTCTCCCACCGAAACATCCATTTCTACATGGTATACATGATCCGACCGGCCTACGCCCCCATCGGCAGCCATACCATCAACTTGACCGCGAAACCGGTTTCCCGATACGCCCCACAGATGCTTCTGCAGGAGGGCAAACTTCCTGAGATAGTCGTCATAAGAAGACTCCGGCTCTCCCGTTTCCACTTTTTTAATGCTGTCAACCCGCACCACATCAAAGCTTTCACGGTCATAGTTATACCCGTAGACATGCCATCTCCCCTGTCTGGTGCTAACATATATTTTCAGCGGGCAAAATCGAAGAACCGATGTCTTTCCCCGCCGGCTGACATAGGTCAGTATCACTCCATACTTTCCATGCATCGCCGAAAGAAGCGCAAGCAGCACCTCGCTGTCCAGAGCATGCAGGATATAGTGATGCTTGTGAGAAAGCGCTGCAAGACCCGCATCCGAATCCATCCCATCCGATGAACCAGACATCCCCGGCAGATCTGTCATATAACTCCCAATCACTCCCAGAGGCGCCTCCTCCGAGAAAAACTCTACTGCCTCCCGAAGTCCACCCCCTGCCGGCATCTGAGAGGCAGAAGACTCCGTCCGCCGATACCGCATCTTATTCCCGCTCTTCTCTCCCGTCACAAGCCCGAGCTCCTCGAACTCCTTCATCTTCTTGCGCAGAGTGGATACATCAAATACCTGATCCGACTCCAGTTTCCGCAGATACCGCTCTTCTATCGACTCCATCAGTTCCGGCACCGAATAAGCGCTTCCATCCCCAAGAATATCCAATATGTAAAAATACAGCACAATATCCAGGTCCGTAAAACTCTTTGCCCGGAATGCGCGAAACAGAGGATTCCGCTCCATATCCCGGCTGTCCACGGACAGAAAAACCCGCTTTCCGGTCTCCGTCTGCCCGAAAGACATATATTCCCCAAGCCAGCTTTCCACACGCCGGCGCTCATTATCATAGCTGCGCGCACTTTTCAGGGAGTATTCATCCCGGCTCTTAAAGCCGAAGACAAAAAACTCCCTCATATAATCCCGTATGCGCGAAAAACTCTTGATAAGCTCCGTGTATGCCAAAGAAATACCTCACATCAAAACAAATCCTACAATCCAGTATACCGTATCCTCTGTCCATTCCACAAGCACAACAAAAACACCCCGGCACACCGCATATCACCTCCACAAATGATACGCAGCGTGCCGGGGCCAACAGGGGTATACACTGGACTATCCCAGATACTTCTTCATCGTTTCAAACAGTTTATCCGTCGATATGGGCTTCTCCGCAAAGGCATCCATCCCCGCGGCAAAAGCATCATTCCGATCCTTTTCGAATACATTCGCCGTCATGGCGATAATCGGAATCGCAGCCTTCGTTCTGTCCGGGAGCTTTCTTATGCGCCTCGTGGTCTCCAGACCATCCATCTTCGGCATCAGAATATCCATCAGTATCAAATCATAATAACCGGCAGGCTTCTCCTCCAGCATCTTCAGGCAGGCTTCTCCGTCCTCCGCGAACTCTACCCTGGCCTTCGTCTGTTTGAGAATCTCCCCCGCAATCTCGCGATTGAGTTCCATGTCCTCTGCCACAAGCACCCGCTTTCCGGAAAAATCATAGAATCGTTTCAATCCGCTCCGAAGCGGCAGGTCCTTCTTCAGAAACTCCCCCAGTTCCGAAGCATTCGCAGGGAAATCTGCAGCCGTAAGCATCTTCCGATCTTCCCCACCGGCTTCCAGCACCCGATCCAGAACCCGGAGAAGATACTCCCCGGAGACACGGATGCTCTCCAGATAGCGAAGAAGCATATTTTCATCCGCGTGGTAGGTCTCCGCCATGTCCACGCAGCCAAGGATAATGTGAAGCGGCGTGCGGATGTCATGGGACATCTCATACACGCGGAGCAGTCTGGACGGCTGCCCGTCATCGGTGCACTCTCTGAGAAGGTCATTCACCGTAATGCCGAAAATATCGGCCAGTTTCGGGAAAATGGCAATGTCCGGATAGGATACATCTCTCTCCCACTTGGAGACCGCCTTGTCCGTGACGCCCACCCGGTCTGCCAGCTGGGCCTGTGTCATCTGATTCTGTTTTCGCAGGAAGCGGATAAACGAACCTAAAGTTGATTGTCTCATAAGTATTCACCTCCCACCAAAACCATATCATGAAGTTGAGGCCAAAACAATCGCCAGGTGGTTTACTTCGCTGGAAAGTGGTACATTTACGCCATTTTTCCTACTTTTGTCTCTCCCGTACTGCACACATACATGATATACTTTTCCTGTAAGATATCCCCCCAACCCTGTCAATTGAGCCCCGGGAGGAGGTGCCTCATGAATATAAAGCGCCATGCCGCACATTTCATCCTGCTGACATCCCTGGTTCTGGCTTCCCTGATATTCACATCCTGTTCCGATAAATTAAAAGCAACCACCATCCGCCTCATACGCCAAGAGGGCACCATCGAGCTCACCGGCGATGACGGAAAACTCCGGTCCCTTACCGACCGCCTGCGGTTTAACAGCGGCGATGTCCTCAGGACTCACACGAAAAGCCTTGCCGGTCTGAGCCTGGATGATGCCAAGGCCGTGCTCATGAACGAGGAAAGCTGTGCCGAATTCCATCAGGAGAAAAAGGGCAAATGGCTGGAAATCGATCTCACCGAGGGTGATCTCTTCTTCTCCGTCGACGAGAAGCTGAAAGACGATGAGAGCTTCGAGATCCACACCTCCACCATGGTCATCGGCATCCGCGGCACCTCCGGGTACGTCACGGCCGACGCCCAGGGGCGGGACGTGCTCATCGTCACCGAGGGCACGGTCCACGTATCCGGCATCAACCCGGACACCGGTGAAGTCATCGAAGAAGACGTGTCCGCCGGCCACCAGGTAACCGTCTACCTCTTTGACCGTCCCACCAACAGCGTAAAATTCCATCTGGAATCTGTCGCCGAAAAGGACCTTCAGCCCTTCCCCATCTTCTCCATCACCGAAGAAGAGCCGAGACTGGAGAAAGTCTGCAAAGCCACCGGCTGGGACCCGGACCTCTTACGCAGGTATGCCTCCGAGCTACCCGAAGAACAGCCCTGGCTGAACGGCGAAAGCATCATAGAAGGACCTCCGCCGGAAGAAGTCGATAACCTCCGGGAGAGTGCCCCCGCAGAGAGCGAATCTGCCGCGGAACGTCCGGGAGAAAGCAGCACAGCCGCTAATCAGGAATCATCCGCCGCAGAAGAAAGCAGCGAGGCCAACCGCCGCGAAACCCTGGCGGGACGAAATCCCAACCAGACCACCGCTGCGGCAGAGAATACCCGGAATACCCGGGCCACCTCCCAGAATACACAGAACACCACAGCTGCAGCCCAGAATACTGCGAACACTGCAGCAGACAATACAGCTGCCACCGCTACTGCAAACACAGGCACAGAAACAGCTGCAGCCGGCAGCACCACAGCAAACACTGCAGACGGCAACGCCGTAAGCTCCGGCAATACCCTCTCTGCCGGTCCTTCCGGAAACAGCGATTCCACCGCCGATGTCGACTTCGATCCGAATGAGGACGAAGATGTCACCGAGGCTGCATCCCAGACCGAAGCTGCAACCCAGGCCCAGACAGCAGCTGCCGCAGATACCGGCTCTGCCGGTACTGATACAGCAGGATCCGGCACCACAGGCACTGATACGGCCGGTTCCGGCACTACCGGCTCCGATACCGCTGATTCCGGTACCACAGGTTCCGATACCACAGGTTCCGATACGGCAGGTTCCGGCACTGCAGGCTCAGACACTTCCGGCTCTGATACGGCAGCCGCACCAGAAGACCCCGGAGCAGATTACTACTCCATGTTCGACGACACAGGCGGAAGCGACACTGCTTCGCCGTAATATTTATCAGTAAATTTATAGACACATATATTGACTTTTCCTCCATGAAGGTATACGATCAATCTGCGACAATGAATGAACGATACTGAAAGGAGTTGACTTTTATGTCCTCAGTTGTTAGTGCCATTACAAAAACTGTACCCATCTCACAGTTTAACAGGGGACTTGCCGGCCAAATCTTCTCAGATGTTAAATCTAACGGTCCCAAGGTTGTTATCAAGAATAATACAGCTGAAGTTGTTCTGATTTCTCCCGACGAGTATGTTGCCCTTATGGAATCCCTGAACGATTATCGTCTCCTTACTCTGGCAATTGAACGCATGTCTCACTATGACCCTTCAAAACTGATATCCGGAGATGAAATGAAACGACGGCTCGGAATCACGCAAGAAGAACTGGACAGCATCGATGAGGTTGAGTTTGAATGAATTGGAAATTATTATACCTGCCGGAAGCTGAAAAGGACTATCGCTCCCTTGACCATAATCAACAGCTTATCGTAACGAAAGCCATTGACAAAATCTGCAGCAATCCCCTGCCTGCAGAAGAAGGAGGTTTTGGAAAACCTCTCGGTCACAAACGAGGGCTTAATCTCACCGGTTATCTCAAAGTTAAGCTTCGCAAAGAAGGAATCCGCATCGTATATACACTCGTTCGAACAAAATCAGAGGTGATTGTCGTAGTCATTGGAATGCGGTCAGATGACGAAGTGTATGAAATAGCTCAAAAAAGAATCCAAAAACACCATCTATAACACAGCAATTCCCTGAAAGAGACCCTTTCAAAAGTCTCTTCCCGGGAATTCTTTATCTCAGTAGGAGAAGACCCCCACTGAGATAAACGCTCCGCGAGGATGCACATGCGTGCCGAGCAGTAGATGATGCCTAACGGCATCCGGCACACGGCGCGCAAGACTCGCGAGCGAGTCTTGAATTTTAGAATATCACTGGCTCCTGCGGCATCCCGCCAGTCCCAAAGCCATCATCGCCCACATCACCGCCGCCGCGATAGGAATACTGATATTCACCACCGCCTGGGCTGCATAGCAGAGAAGTGCCATGCAGGGCGCCAGCAGCCAGGGCGTATTCGCCGAACACTTCGCCATCCTTAAGAGCGCCGTAACAAGAAATCCCACATACGCCAGGGTGGCAAAAGGCCCGATAGTCACAAAATACTGGAAATACTCATTGTGAGCCGATTCATAGTAGAATCCGTACTTATCAATTCCTTCCTGCCAGTAGCTCTCCGTCAGAAGCCCATAAGTATCCGGGCCGCTGCCCAGAACCATCCGGAAGAAGGGCAGTTCCTTATATTCCTGCCATCCGATTCTCCAGGCAAATCCTCTCTGCACGCCCCAGTCATCGCTGAAGACCACATAGTTGTTAACCGCCTCATAGCGCTCCGGATGCCCGCCAGCATTGGCATCAAAGAGGACAAATACTACAGCCAGGAAACACACGATGAGGAAAATCCCCCATCCCCGGCGAAGTAACAGGAAGAATCTTTCCTCCCGCTCTGCAGTCCTGTCTGCACCATCCTGTTCCACCGCCGGTTCCACATCTCCGAATGCATCAGCCTCCTTCTCACCAGTCCCCTTTTGCCTGTCCAGAACCAGAAGCCCGATTCCGATAAGCCACAGAAGCGCCGTAATCCCCTTGGCATATGGTATCTTCATCAGCACATCGATGACCCCGCTGTACCAGATGACCGTATCGGAAAATCCGGTCTTCCAGAAGCCGGCAACCAGCACCGCCGTGGCAAAGTTAGCAATCAGCAGGAAATACAGAGCAAGTCCTTTTCTCGACTTCCACATAAAAAACGGCAGTGCGCAGAACAGTGCACCCAGCGCCAGATAGGCGTTGTCACTCTGTCCCGTAAACAGTGCCAGATAGAGCACGAACGTTGCGGCAAAGTAGAGCATCTTTCTCCACCACACCGTCTCCACGGCAAAGAGTGCTGCCGCCACGCCCACCGGCAGAGCCAGAAAACCCGTGTAGGTATTCACATTGCCGATGGTAGAGGTAAATATATCTGCCGCCGGATTTCCCACCTCCATGCTCTTAAATCCCAGGAGGTCCATCCGGAAGTAATCGGTGATGCCGAAGATGCCCACAAACAGCGAAACCGCCAGAAAAGCATCCAGAAACCATCGCCGCACCTCCCCGTAAGCTGCAACCAGGAGTGTCGTCAGCACATAGAGGGAAATCATCATAAGACCGCTGTAACGTCCCTGGGACCCGGTCCAGGCCTCCTGCCGCCACTCCGAGCAGACCGTCGAAGATATGACCAGAAGCCAGAACACCAGCAGAAACCAGATATACACCGGCTGTCTTCCCCAGTGCCAGGGCACCACCGCATCCACAAGTTTTCCTGCTTCTCTGCCTCCGAAGGACTGCACATCCCGGAAGGCCCAGCATCCGATGAGCCCAGCAGCACATCCCAGGAAAACCAGGGACATCACCGTGTAGCTGATACACTTAAATTGCGGCTGTTCTTTTCCGCTGCACAGTAGACGGCCGCCACAGCCACACTAAAACTCAGGAACGAGGTATAGAAATTCACATTTCCGATGGTGGAAGTAAAGATCGCCATCTCCCCCACCTGCTCACCAAACCGGCCAAACTGCAACACATCCAGGCCGCCATAGTCCAGGATTCCCAGAATCTACACGATACAGGAAGTCACCAGGAACGCATCCAGATACCACCGCTTCGGTTCCGAGAAAAACACCAGCAGAAGCGTCGTTACCGTGTAGATGCTGATGAGGAGCAGTCCTGTATATCTTCCCTCATTCCCCCAGACAGACTCGTAGAGAAACTCCGACTGCAGCGTGGAAATCAGGGTATTCACCCAGAAGATAATAAGCATCCATACCGGCCAGGAAGCACGGAAGTCCTTCAGAAAGGCAAGCCCCCGCCCTTTCTCTGAACCCTGCTTTCCTGAACCATCCGAGGCAGTCTTCTTACCGCGAACACGCAGAACGCAGAACGTCACCAGACTGAGCACAATAAATATCAGACTGGTTACCCAGTAGAAGATATACTTCACATCAACAATATCGAAAAAATAATCATGAAATACCAGCGGAAACACCGCCAGCACAATCAGTGCGTATATCCCGCACAGAGATGCCATAGGATTGCGCAGAAACTTTTCCTTCATTCCGTAAAACCCTCCGATTTCAGGAACTCATCCGGCCGAAATACTCTGACAGGGGATCCCTTAAAATGATCCGTATTCCGGGTGATAATGCAATCAACATTCGAACGGACTGCGCTTGCGATAAGCATAGCATCCTCGTAATCATTGTTTGCAAACGAAAATGCATTTTTACAGTCTTCCCCCAGAGTATCGATAATATCAAATAAAATAAACAGACCTGACAGAATCTTACGGGCTTTTTCATCCACATGGTCCTGACCGCGGAACTGCCGTCGCGCAAAAAAATGAATATCCGCCGCTTGTTTTGCAGTTATGAAACCTTCGTGTTGCTTTACTGCAATCGACAGAAAGATTGCCTTCCCGTCATCAAACCATGGTTCTCTCTGCTGCAAGACGTCGAGAATAATATTCGTGTCGAGAAGTATTTTCATAATTGCCTGTGACGTTCCTCCAAAGCTTCTTCATATGTGGTTGTCTGTGGGAGCGCCCCAAACAGAGATTCAGCGACGCTGACGCGGTTTTGGAAAGGATTTGTAAGCTTGGCAACTATCTTTCCATACTGAGTGATATAGATATCTTCCGTCACTGCAAGCTGCAGGTATTTACCGAGATTTGCCTTCAATTCAGTTGCAGTTATTGACATAGACAACACCTCCTTATCTACAGGATAGCAAAAACGTACGAAACAATCAATAAAGATGTTCGATTTTATAACAATTTCATACGATCTTCACAGCAATGTCTCCACCCTTACCTTATCTTTCCATCCCCGGCCCTTCGCCCAGGCAAGGCTCTCCTGCTTCGTCTCATAGGGCCCGTTATCCGGCCGCTGTTCCTCCGGATGCTCCGCCCAGTAAGAGCGCTCTTCTGTCGGATGAATCGCCCGGAGAAACGCAGTATAACCACTCAGTCCTCCCACATCCTCCACCAGCGGCAGTCCATCCGCCGCGATGCAGACCGGCCGCCAAGTCTCATAGACCTTCTTCATCGCCTCTTCAATCTGATGCTCCGTCACCCGTCCAGACTCCACCAGGTCACAGGCATCATAACTTCCGGCAATCCGGATTCTCCATCCGTCACCGAAATCATAGAAGTAATACAGCACATCCGTCGGCGTCCCGATCACCGGCTGATTCAGCGGGGAATCCTCTCCGCTCTCCAGAATCTCCCGGATATCATATCGGAGGTCCTCATCCATAAAAGCGTCAAAGCTCTCCGGAATCTCTTCCCCCTCCGCCAGTTCATCCTCCAGATCCTTTCCGTGCAGTGCCAGCACCTCACCGATCTCCAGCCGCTCCAGCAGATGATTGATGCCGGCTTCCATGAACAGGTCCTGCAGTTCCCTCATAGAGATGTTCTTCTTCCCCCGCAGCACTTTCTTTTTAATCTCTTTAATATCCTCTTTACACTGAATGATACCTTCTCCGTGGCAGAGAGACACATAGGGGCCGGTATATTTCTTCCTCCGCCAGTTTCGGAAGCTCCCCTTCTTGTAGTCTTCCGACCAATACAGGTCCGCATTATCCATCCAGGGAGATCGGAAGAGAACTCCCACAAGCTCTGCCCACTTCGCCGCCTGATTATCCGTCACATTCAGGAACTGTCTGTGGGGCAGCTCAAACCGGTGCAGATGGCTGTTCTGAAACCCGAAGGCCGCAAGGATCATATAGTGGATGGCATAGAGGGGCATATCCCCCGGAATCAGGACATCCCGGGTTATGGTGTCACCATACTGTACATTCCCGTAGCTCTTCAGCACCCTCGTTTCCTCGGTATTGTATTCATCATCCGGAACGGGAATCGGCCTTCCATCATCCGACGGATCCATATATTCCGGATGCTCCCGCATCAGTTCCAGGTGAAGCCGTATCACATCGAAGCCAAATCCGCCCCGGAGCTTCTTCTCCACCTTTTCCCAATCCACCAGTCCTACCGGCAGTTCCCGCAAGCATACCATGCCCGGATACTGTTTCATATCACTCATCGTCCATCCCTCCTTTTCTTCTGTCTCTTCTGCAATACATCATTAATCAATAATTCATTTAAGATACTATTTTACTTTTTGCTTTTTATCAAATGATATTTTTATATTTCAGTTTATATTTCACTTTATATTTTAGTTTCTATATTCAAGTTAAGATTTTTACTTACGGATTTTTTTATACTCTTCTATTGTAACGAAATGTCTGTCTCTGTCTTTGACATGCGTGAGATATACGCTTATATTTGTCTCGGACTTTACATACCCAATAAGTTCGGAATACCAATACCAATCATTGTATCCGCTATTTGAAACATAATACAGCCGCCCGCTCCTGGAATTTCTTTTATAAAAACTTGTTGCAATGAAATCCCATTCCTTCTTTTCCGCATATTCGTTCGCGGTTTTCAGGATTTGCTCTGTCATTGCTTTTTCGTCTGATGCGGAAGGCTTCTGCGTATGCACAATGAACTTCGCTCTACCTTCTGCAGTAAGATTCTCCAGAAGACATTGCCGGATATCCTCCGGCAATGCATATGTTGTAACCAATACTTCTCCGGAAAATATATACAAAAATCCCTTGTATATACGCATATTCGTAGCTGTTTTTTCCTTGAGGTACTGCGCATTTAACCAGGAGCGAAGAACCCCCGTAGTTTCCGAGTGCGCAATCCCCTTTTGAAAAGCACGTTTGGCATTCTTCCGGGCAAATCCTTTCCCGACGCCAATACGTCTTTTCATCTGTGCTTTTCCATGATTTGTAAGAATTAGTCCTTTTCCCACATTGCCTCCTGACTGCCTTATCCTTGCTGAACAATAAGGCGCTCACCCCGGTAGATTACTAGCGCATCACATCCTTAAGCTTTGAGTATCTTCTTTAAGTATCTTAAAGATACACCATGCCCTATCCCGGCAGAGGGACAATGAAAAAAAAAATCGAAACTTCTGTTACTGTTCAGTCCCTTGCCAAAACAGCTAACTCATAACCATTTTTTCACTAATTAACCTCTCAATAAATGGCTTAAAATCGTGGTTT
>OCVV011226552.1_pt1 | contig 15148 bp, 17 predicted proteins | sample 1539721 | NCBI WGS metagenome assembly OCVV01 (sample SAMN02144230, study PRJEB22623) | gut metagenome | biome: sheep rumen | host: Ovis aries | place: New Zealand
GGCTCGTTAATTTATATTTTAGAAATGATATCACTTCGTATTGAGCCGAGAAACTTTGAAAATTATTTATATATCACTATTTCTTATATAGCATTCCACGTAAACCATTATCTAGTAACAAAAAAATTTAAATTTTTTTTAAAAAACTATTGCAAAAAATTATAAAGTGTATTAAAATTTAATCGAAGTGGCAAAAAGTGGTATGAAGTGGTAAAGAAAGTGGGGTGAAATTTAACTATGCTAATGGGCGAATTTGAGCATACTCTAGACACTAAGGGCAGAATTTCAATGCCAGCAAAACTTAGAAAAGATATGGGAGATACATTTATTTTAACTAAAGGTTTAGATGGATGTTTATTTGCTTTTTCCAATGAAGAATGGTTAAATTTCGAAAGTAAACTTAAATCATTACCTCTTTCAGATAAAAATGCAAGAAATTTTGTTAGATTTTTCTTAGCAGGTGCCACAGAATGTGAAATAGACAAACAAGGGAGATTTTTAATTCCAAGTAATTTAAGAACAGCAGCATCATTAGAAAAAGAAGCTGTAATTATTGGAGTAGGAACTAGACTTGAAATTTGGAATAAATCAATATGGAAATCTAAAGATGAAGAAATTTCTGCAGATGAAATTGCAGAAAACATGACTATGCTTGGTATATAACCTTTTCTTAAAAGGAAAAGTTTATATAATAATCAAATTCTAAAAAGGAATTGATTATGCTAAGTGCAAAAGAAAAATAAACAAAAGAAAGTTAATAAAATACAAAAGCATCTCTATTTTGAAACCAAAGAAGAATATACTAAAGCTAAAATAAAAAAACACAAAAGAAAAAATTTACTAAAGTTTATTGTACAAAAGATATATACTACAGATAATGTCACAAAAGATGTTTTACATATGATTCAGGCAACTGGTATATACTTTTGTATTTTGCCAGTTGCTTAATTAGTTTTGATTTTTTAAGGAGTAAATGTGGAATTCAAACATAAACCTGTATTGTTAAATGAAACGATAGAGGGCTTAAGCATAAAACAAAATGGAATATATGTTGATGGAACTTTAGGAGGAGCAGGTCATAGTAAAGAAATTTTAAAAAGACTAGACTCTTCTAAAGGTTTTTTGGTTGGAATAGATAGAGATGAAGAAGCCCTAAAAGCAGCAAAACAAAATCTTAAAGAATTTGAAAATGTAAAATATGTTCACAATAATCATGACAATATTAAGCAAATATTAAATGATTTAGACATAAAAGAAGTTGATGGAATATTATTAGATTTAGGAGTTTCATCTTATCAACTTGATGAAAGAAATAGAGGATTTAGTTATTTGGGTTCAAATGATTTAGATATGAGAATGGATAAAAACCAAAGACTAACAGCTAAAGAAGTAATAAATAATTATAGTGAAGAACATCTTGCAAATATTATTTATGAATACGGAGAAGAAAAATATTCAAGACAAATTGCAAAAAATATTTGTATACAAAGAGCTAAGACAAAAATTGAAACAACAGATCAATTAGTAGAGATAATAGAAAAATCAATAATAAGACATAATCCAAAAGAAGGGCATCCTGCGAAAAGAACATTTCAAGCTATTAGAATTGAAGTTAATAATGAAATTAGACCATTAGAAGAGACTATAGCAAATTCAATTGATGTATTAAAATCGGGTGGTAGATTATGTGTTATTACATTTCATTCATTAGAAGATAGAGCTGTAAAAAATGCAATGAATAGAGCAAAAGGAATATGCACATGCCCTAAAGATATACCATATTGTGTATGTGGTGCAAGTGTATTAGGAAAAATAATTACTAAAAAACCTATTATTGCAAGTGAAGAAGAACAAAGAGAAAATACAAGATCAAAAAGTGCAAAACTTAGAATTTTTGAAAAAATATAGTGTTTTATATATTAATATACATAAGGGAAAAGAGGTGAGTAAATAACTTATGCCAAGATATAATTATCAATATGAAACAAGTCCAAGAAAAATTCAACCTGAATATGAACCAAAAAGAAATACTAATCAAAGAAAAAAATATGAAGAACAAATCAAAATAAATGAAAGACAAAGAAAAGAAGCTATAAAGATGGAGAAGAGACGTCATAATAAAAATGTTTTATTTATTATAACTATCTTTTTAATACTACTTGCAATAAGTTATAGAAGCTCACTTATTAATGAAAGATTTAGTATTATACAAAAAGAGAAAGAAAGACTTTCTGCATTACAAAAAACAAATGATCAACTTGAAGTCAGTATAGAAAGCAGTTTAAATTTAAAGAATGTTGAAGAAACAGCTAAAGAAAAGCTTGGAATGCAAAAATTAGAAAATGACCAAAAAGTTTATGTAAGTTTAGATAAAAAAGATTATGTTGAAACATCAACAGAAGAAGTAGATATTACAACAAAAGATAATACAAATTGGTTTATGCAAATATTAAATAAATTATTAGGAAAATAAATATTAGCTTGTAACCTGGTTTTCAAATTGGGACCGGGTCCTTTTTTACAGTGTTAATTTGGGACCGGGTCCTTTTTTGCAAAGTAAATAACTAATCCTGTTTAACCGCACATCATTTTTTAAATCCTATGGTACCCCCTTTAGGGATACCCACCATACGGATTTTTAAAAACGATGTGCTTGATACGGATTAGTTATTTTTTATTTTAATTAAAAAAAGTACCCGGTCCCAAATTAAAAAGTTATAAAAAAGAATCTATACAATAGAATATATTGTAGGGGGACAAAAAGAACCGGTACCGATGTACCCTAGGGGACAAAAAGAACCGGTACCGATGGCCCCAAGAAAGAGAGTTTTTTATGGAACCAATTAATTTAAGAAACAAGAAAAAGATAAGAAATCTATTGTTTATTTTTTGTATTATTTTTTTTGTTTTAATAGTTAGAATAGGAGTTATACAATTTGCAAATGGAAAAAAACTTCAATCATTGGCATATGAACAGCAAGTACAACAAAGATCAATTAATCCTAAAAGAGGAACTATTTATGATGCAACTGGAAAGTATATTTTAGCTGAAAGTTCAACTGCATACACTGTTACAGTAAATCCAACAAATATAGATCCTGGAAATAAAGAAATGATTGCAACAAAGTTAACTGAAATTTTTGATTTGGATTATGAAATGGTTTTAAAAAAGGTGAAAAAAATAAGTTCAATTGAAACTATAGTTAAAAAGATAGAAAAAGAAAAAGCAGATGAACTTAGAAGATGGTTAATGGATAATAATATAAATGTAGGAGTAAATATTGATGAAGACTCAAAAAGATATTATCCATATAGTAATCTAGCATCTCAGGTAATTGGATTTTGTGGAGGAGATAATCAAGGAATAGATGGGGTAGAAGCCAAATATGATAATGTATTATCAGGTATAAAAGGAGCAATTACAAAGGCAACAGATGCAGTAGGTTTAGAATTAGGTACTGAAGGTGAAAACTATGTAAAACCAGTTGATGGAAATTCTATTATTCTTTCAATTGATATGACTATTCAATCTATTGCAGAAAAATATTTAGAAGAAGCATGTATTGATAATAGTTGTACTGATGGTGGAAATATTGTTATAATGAACCCTAAAAATGGAGATATTTTAGCAATGGCAACTTATCCATCTTATAATTTAAATGAACCATATACAATTAATAATGAAGAAATGAAAAACAATTGGGAAAGTATAGAACAGAAAGAAAAAACAAAAGCTTTACAAACAATGTGGAGAAATAAAGCAATTTCAGATACATATGAACCGGGGTCTGTTTTTAAACTAATTACAGCTTCAGCAAGTTTAGAAGAAAGAATAACAGATACAGATAAAGCTGGAGAATTTTGTTGTACTGGGTCTATAACTGTAGCAGGAGCTAGGATTAAATGTTGGAGATATTATAGACCTCATGGTTCAGAGTCTTTAAGAGAAGGATTGATGAATTCTTGTAACCCTGTATTTATTGGGCTTGGACAAAAATTAGGTGTGGAAATATATTTTAAATATTTAAACAAATTTGGATTACTTTCAAAGACAGGAGTAATGTTACCAGGAGAAGCAAATAGTATTTTTATAAAACAAGAAAAATGTGGACCTGTTGAACTTGCAACTATTAGTTTTGGTCAAAGGTTTGAAATAACACCAATTCAATTAGCAACAGCAGTTTCAGCAATTAGTAATGGAGGAAATTTGATTACACCTAGAATTGTTACTGCAACAATTGATTCTCAAACAGGAGAAAAAACAGAACTTCCTATAGATAATAAAGGAGAAGTAATTTCAAAACAAACATCAGAAAAAGTTCTGAGTATGATGGAATCTGTTGTATCTGAAGGAACTGGAAAAAATGCAAAAGTTGAAGGATTTAGAATAGGAGGAAAAACTGGAACATCAGAAGATGGAGTAAATACAGGAAAATATGTAACATCTTTTTGCGGGGTTGCTCCTATTGATGACCCACAATTAGTTGTTTTAGTTACTTTATACAATCCAACAGGGGAAGGAGGTCACCAAGGAGGCCGGAGTTGCAGCACCAGTAGGAGGACAGATTTTTTCAGAAGTATTGCCATATCTGGAGGTGCAGAAAAGTGAACAATAGAATACAAAGTTGAGGAGGTAAATGTGTATAACAGACAAAAAGTATATGAATATGCAAAAAAGTGGGCGTATAGCAGGAATCCTACATATTATAATTTTGATCCAGTTGGAGGAGACTGTACAAATTTTGTATCACAATGCATATATGCAGGATGCAATCAAATGAATTATAATCAAAACAATGGTTGGTACTATATTAATGGAAATAATAAATCTCCGTCATGGACAGGAGTAGAATTTTTATATAATTTCTTATTGTCTAATCAAGGAGCTGGTCCAAAAGGAGAAGTGACTAATATTGAAAAATTAAAAGTTGGAGATGTTATTCAATTAAGTTTTAATGGAACGACATTTTCACATTCGTTGATAGTAGTACAAAATGGAAATAGTGTTAATAATACACTAATTGCAACACATACATATGATGCTTTTGGCAAAAGTGTAGCAGATTATAATTTTCAAAAATATAGGTGCATACATGTAAGTATTTGAATTTTATTCAGTAAGATCTTGAATTTTCACATCTTTTTCCTCAAAAGTATCTACAAATCCAATTTTAGCAATAGTATTTGATACTCCTTGAATCCATACAGGGCGATTTTGGTAAAAAACATCAATTTTTTCATCAGTAGATAAAATATCATTTATTCTTTTATAATTCATATTAAAAATTCCTTTCAATGTATATATTATAATATATACATTGAAAATTTTTTTATACATATTGTAAGATTAAATTTTAATAGTGACTATATAAATATTTTAAGAATAAATCGAATGCGATTGGAGCATTATTAGAAATCCTTATTCAATAAAATGAGGGATGTTCACGGTACTCAAGCGTAGCGCAGAGGGTCTGAGTGAAAGAGGCTCATTTTATTGAATTAGGATTTCTTTAATGTGTATTGAGCCGAGATTTTTCGAAAAATATTTATATAGTTACTATTGTAGATATAAACTATACTATTATAATTCTAGAATAAGTGTCTAATTGACATTAATATAAATATATTATATAATGCGGTTTATGTTAGAGAAAGGACCAAATCAATGATAAAATTACTAAAAAATTTAAGTAAAAAAGATATATTAATTATTCTAATTTGTTTTATATTAATAGCAGCTCAAGTATGGCTTGAATTAAAGTTACCAGATTATATGTATCAAATTACTATATTAGTTCAAACAGAAGGAAGTAGTTTTCACGATATCTTAGTAAATGGTGGATTTATGGTGCTATGTGCTATTCGGAAGTTTGATTTCTGCAATTGTTGTAGGTTATTTAGCATCTAGAGTTTCAGCAACACTATCTATGAATATCAGAAAAAAGGTATTTACAAAAGTGCAAAATCTAGCAATGAATGAAATAAAACAACTTTCTACAAGTAGTTTAATAACAAGAACTACAAATGACATCACACAAATTCAAATGCTTATGGCAATGGGCTTACAATTAATTATAAAATCACCTATAATGGCAATTTGGGCAATAAGAAAAATTCTTACAAAAAATTGGCAATGGAGCGCTTTGGTTGGAGGAGGAGTTATTGTATTATTAACAGTTATTGCTATTTTAATGAAAATTGTAATACCTAAGTTTAAAATCGTACAAAAACTTACAGATAAGATTAATGCAGTGACTCGTGAAAACCTTACAGGAATAAGAGTAGTAAGAGCATTTAATGCAGAAAATTATCAAGAAAATAAATTTGAAGATACAAATACAAAACTAACTAATCAACAATTATTTAATCAAAAAATGTTTTCAATAATGCAACCAATGATGCACTTAATTATGCATTCAATAACTCTTGGAATATACATAATTGGAGCATTTTTGATTTATAATGCACAAATGGCAGATAAGTTAATTATTTTTAGTAATATGGTTGTATTTAGTTCATATTCAATGCAAGTAATAATGTCATTTTTAATGTTAGCATTTATATTTTTAATGTGGCCAAGAGCTGAAGTATCTGCAAATCGTATAAATGAAGTTCTAGATACCGAAATTACTATAAAAGATGGAAAACAAGAAAAAGGTATAGATGGATTGACAGGAGAGATTGAATTTAAAAATGTTTCATTTAAATATCCAGATGGAGAGGAATATGTTTTAAAAGATATATCATTTAAAGCTAAAAAAGGTGAAACAATTGCATTTATAGGATCAACTGGTTCTGGAAAGTCTACAATTATAAATCTAATTCCTAGATTTTATGATGTTACAAGTGGAGAAATATTTGTTGATGGAGTAAATGTAAAAGATTATAAACAAAGTTCATTACATAATAAGATAGGCTATGTATCACAAAAAGCGGTTATATTTAATGGTACTGTAAATGAAAATGTATCATATGGAGAAGAAAAAATTGATGATAACCAAATAAAAAAAGCAATTGAAGTTGCACAAGCAAAAGAGTTTGTTGAAGGTATGGAAAATGGATATGATGCAGATTTAGCAGCTGGAGGAACCAATATTTCAGGAGGACAAAAACAAAGAATTTCGATTGCAAGAGCAATTGCAAGAAATCCTGAAATTTATATTTTTGATGATAGCTTCTCAGCATTAGATTATAAAACAGATTTAGCATTAAGAAGAGAGCTAAACAAATATACCAAAGATGCTACTATTCTAATTGTAGCACAAAGAATAGGAACAATAATGAATGCCGACAAAATTTTAGTATTAGATGAAGGAAAAATTGTAGGGCAAGGAAAACATAAAGAATTATTAGAAAATTGTGAAGTTTATAAGCAAATTGCATTATCACAATTATCTGAAAGCGAACTTGCAAGCTGAAAAAAGAAAGGAAAATCAATTATGCCAGGACCAATGCGAAGAGGAAATCAAAATCCAAATGACAAAGCTAAAGACTTCAAAGGTGCGATTTTGAGACTATATAAAGAATTAAATAAATATAGATTAACTATAGTTCTTGCTTTAATTCTTGCAATTCTTGGTGCAATAATAGGAATAAAAGCGCCAAATAAATTATCAAATTTAACAGATGAAATACGATTAGGTGTATTTGGAGAAATGAATATAAATAAAGTTAAGAAAATTGCAATAATATTAGGAATAATGTATATAGCTAATGCATTATTTATATTTGTTCAAAATATACTTATGGCAGATGTTTCAAATAAATTTGCAAAAGATTTAAGAACATCAATATCAGAAAAAATAAATAAATTACCATTAAGATATTATGATTTACACTCAAAAGGAGATATTTTATCAAGAGTTACAAATGATGTAGATACAATTGCACAAACTATGAATCAATCGTTAGCAACACTTGTTACATCAATAACATTATTTTTGGGAACTATTATTATGATGTTTTATACAAATTGGATAATGGCTATTACTGCTATTTTATCTAGTGTAATAGGATTTGTTTTGATGTTTATTATTTTAGGAAGATCTCAAAAATATTTTGGTGCGAGGCAGATAGAACTTGGAAAACTAAATGGACATATAGAAGAGATTTATTCGAGTTTAAATGTTGTTAAAGTTTATAATGGAGAAAAACAAGCAAATGAAAAATTTGATATATTAAATAAAAGTGTTTATGATGCAAATTTAAAAAGCCAGTTTTTATCAGGACTTATGCAACCAATAATGAATTTTATTGGACACTTTGGTTATGTTGCAGTTTGCATTGTTGGAGCCATTCTTACAATGAACAATATTATTTCTTTTGGAGTAATTGTTGCATTTATGATTTATGTAAGATTATTTACAAACCCATTATCACAATTAGCCCAAAGTTTAACATCACTTCAATCAACAGCAGCTGCTTCTGAAAGAGTCTTTGAATTTGTTGATGAAAAAGAAATGGCAGATGAATCATCATTTACAAAAAAACTTGAAAAAGAAAAAGTTCAAGGAAAGATTGAATTTAAAAATGTTGTTTTCCAATATGACAATAATGACAAACCAACAATTAAAAACTTTAGTATGATTGCTAATCCGGGAGAAAAGGTTGCAATTGTTGGACCTACTGGAGCTGGAAAAACTACGCTTGTAAATTTGCTTATGAAGTTTTATGATATAGATTCTGGAGATATAAAAATTGATGATGTTTCAACAAAAGAGCTAACAAGAGAAAATATTCATGATTTATTTACTATGGTTCTTCAAGACACATGGTTATTTGATGGAACAATAAAAGAAAATATAGTATATAATAATGAAAATATTACAGATGAACAAGTAATTGAAGTTTGTAAAACAGTAGGATTAGATCATTTTATAAGAACTCTACCTAATGGTTATGATGCAGTATTGTCAGAAAATGAAAGTGTGTCAGCAGGGCAAAAACAGCTCTTAACAATTGCAAGAGGAATACTTCAGAATGCACCATTTTTAATTTTAGATGAAGCTACATCAAATGTTGATACAAGAACAGAAGAACTTGTTCAAAAAGCAATGGATAAACTAACAAAAGGAAAAACTTCATTTATAATTGCACATAGGTTGTCTACGATAAAAAATGCAGATTTAATTTTAGTTATTGATAACGGAAATATTGTAGAACAAGGGAACCACGAACAATTAATGGCAAAACAAGGAGTATATGCGGAATTATATAATTCTCAATTTGAGATGATTAATTAGTTAATAAAAAAATATAGAGACTCTCCTCTATTTATTAGTTACAGTTCAGTTGTACAAAAATAGAGTCCGCGCAGGGCGATACTTTTTATTTTTAACGAAGGTCTCGGGGGGACCGCTGAATGCTGTTAAATGCGATAGCATTGTTACAGCATCAGTGGGAAGGCCTGAGAAGAAAATAAAAAGTTTTGCCCGTTGCAGGACGAGTGTAATTAGATTACTGAACTGTAACATTTATTAAGATAAAAATCAAGTATTCTCTTGATTTTTTTTTATCTATAGAATATAATAGAAACGTGAAAAAATGACTTTCAATGCAGAAAGGAATTCGATATGGATAAAAATATAAAAGAACTAATGCAAATAAGTGTAATAAGTGAAAATACAGAATTAAGTAATTTGATAAAAGACATAATACCAACAAAAGAGCAAAGATTTACAAATTTAGAGCTAGAGGCAGATAAAAAACAAGAATTCAGCCTTGTAGTTTATAAAAAGGTAAATCCATTAGTGTCATTTATTCGTTCAATTAAATTTACATTTGAAAAAATTAGAATTATGAAACACTCAAAAGAATTTGATTTGGCAAAAAATCAAAATAAGTATTAATAGGCAAGTATATATCTTAAAGAGTAGTGAGGTGAAAAGTGAGATGCTAGCATACATAAAAGGTGAACTTGCAGTTAAAGCAAGAGGATATGTTGTAATTGATGTTGATGGACTTGGGTACAAAGTTTTTATGTCAGATTTAGCTATGGAAAATATTGGAAATATAGGAGAGATAGTAAAAGTCCATACATATTATAGAGTAATGGAAGATGATATTAGTATTTTTGGATTTAACACAAGTGAAGAATTAAGGCTTTTTGAGCTACTAATATCAGTAAGTGGAGTAGGAGCAAAAACAGCAATCACAATGCTTGGAACAATAAAACCAGAAGATTTTGCAATTGCGATTATTTCAAATGATATAAATACATTAAAAAAATTACCTGGAATTGGAGCCAAAACTGCTCAAAGAATTGTTTTAGAGTTAAAAGATAAACTAAAAAAAGAAAAGCAAATTGAAGAATTATCAACTGCAGTTGATAACACAAATTCTATAAAAAATGTAATTGAAAAAGACCAAAAATTAGAAGAAGCATTTACTGCTCTTCAGGTTCTTGGATATAGCACAAAAGATATTGAAAAAGTGATGGAGAAGATTGATAAAAACTTAAGTTTAGAAGAGATTATACGAAATGGGATAAAAGAATTATCTAAAAAATGAAGTAGAAAGTGAAAAATGAGAAATTCCACCTCCCACATCTCACCTCAAAGCATCTTCAATGAAAATCAATTAAGTAATAAAAATTCAACTATAAAAAAACAGAAAGGAGCATTATGCCAGCAATAACATATGAACTTTTACATATTGATAAAAATTCAGGGGCAAGAAGAGGAGTGGTTCATACTTCACATGGAGATATTCAAACACCAATCTTTATGCCAGTGGGAACATTAGCAACAGTTAAATCAATGTCTCCTGAAGAATTAAAAAATGATGTAAAAGCACAAATAATACTTTCAAATACATATCATTTATATTTAAGACCAGGTCATGATATAGTAAAAGAAGCAGGAGGACTTCATAAATTTATGAATTGGGACAAACCAATTTTAACAGATTGTGGTGGGTTTCAGGTGTTTTCCTTAAGTAAACTTAGAAAAATTACTGAAGATGGAGTTTTATTTAATTCTCATTTAGATGGAAGTAAGCATATGTTTACACCGGAAAAAGTAATTGAAATTGAAGAAGCGCTTGGAGCAGACATAATAATGAGTTTTGATGAATGTTGCGAATATCCATCAACTTATGAATATACAAAACAATCTATGGAAAGAACTACTAGATGGGCAAAAAGATGTAAGGAGGCTCATACAAGAAAAGATCAAGGTTTATTTGGAATTATTCAAGGTGGGTTTTATAAAGATTTAAGAGAAAAATCAGCAAAAGATTTAATTGATTTGGACTTTCCAGGATATGCGATTGGTGGAATAAGTGTTGGAGAACCAAAAAAAGAATTTTTGGATATTTTAAGATATACAGCACCGCTAATGCCAGAGAATAAGCCAAGATACTTAATGGGAGTAGGAAGCCCAGATTATTTAATAGAAGCATCACTTGCAGGAATAGATATGTGTGATTGTGTGTTACCTACAAGGCTTGCACGACATGGAACTGCAATGACTTCAAAAGGAAAACTAGTTATTAGAAATAATGAGTTTGCTAGAGATTGGAATCATTTGGATGATGAATGTGATTGCTATACATGTAAAAACTATACAAGAGCTTATTTAAGACATTTAATTAAAACAAATGAAATCCTAGGAATGAGATTGATTTCACTTCACAATTTAAGATTTTTAACTAGATTGATGGAGCAAGTTAGAATAGAAATTGAAAATGACAATTTATTACAATTTAGAGATGAGTTTTATAAAAAATATGGATATATTAATTCATAAAGGAGTTGAAAAATGAATATTGGGTATGATGAAATAGAAGAAAGAAAAATGAAAATTAATAGATTGAAAAAAATAATAATTGTTTCAATAATTATACTTTCATTTTTAGCTGCTTTATTAGTAGCGTTAATTATTTATAAAAAAGATAATCCTTCATATATTACAACATATATTGATAAAGTAAAAGTTTCCGATTTTGACAAAATCATTGATATTCAAACTGATGAAAATGGTGAAACTAAGTTTTATATTCCTATTAGACAGTTTTCTTCATATCTGAATGCAGTGAATAAAGATTTTGAATATGAAGATTTTGATGGAGAGTTTGATATAAAAACTGAAAATACAGATTCTTGTCATATATTAAGAGAAGGACAAGAAGTTACAGTTTATACTAAGGGGTCAAAAACAATATATAAAAAGAATTTGCAAACAAAGAACAGTGAATATGAGGAATATACAATAGATAAAGATATTTTTATGAATAATGATATGTTATATGCTTCTCAAGATGGAATTGAGAAAGGATATAATGTTGCTATCTCATATAATCAAAAAAAGAAAATTATTAATATCTATACTTTAGATTATCTTACAAAACAACAAAGTCAAATTTTAAAGAATAAGCCATTTGGCAATTATGGAGTTTTTGATTATGAAATTGATAATCTTAATAATAATAAGTCATTATTTGAAGATGTTTTAATAGTAAAAGCATCATCAAATGGAAAATATGGACTTTTATCCGGAGATTACAAAAATCTTATATTAGAGCCTAAATATGATAAAATAAATTATATACCAGATTCGAAGACTTTTTCAGTTGAGAGTAATGGTAAAGTAGGACTTTTTGATAAATTCGGAACAAGAAAAATAGCTCTAGAATATGATAGCATTACTTCAATGGGAAAGAATTCAAATTTATATGTTGTAAAAACTAATAATCAATATGGTGTGGTTAATGCAAATAAAAATGAAAGTGATAAAACAATCATATTTCCAGAATATGATCAAATTGGAATTAGTATAACTGATTTTTCTTATAATGGAGTTAAAAATGGTTATATTTTACTAGATGAACTGATTCCAGTTAAACAAGGAAATCTTTGGGCATTATATGATAAAAATGGAAAACAAGTTTCAAATGGGTTTAAATATACAGATATTGGATGTACAAGAATTAAAACTGGTAATAATATTTACTCTGTTGTACAAATACCAGAAGCTAAAGTACTTATTGTTAGTGATCAATCAAAAAAATATGGTTTTATGGATTTAAATGGAAATGACAATATAGTAGCATTTGTACTTGATAGAATATATATAAAAACATCAGAAGGAAAGGATTCATATTGGATGTCAATAATATCAAATGGGGAAGAAATAGAACGTAATGTTTTTGATTATTTGACACCAAAAAAATAGTTCTAAAAGAATAACTTCTTTCATATATATTTAATAAGGGGGAATGTATATGAAAGAAGATTTTTTTAAAGTTGGATATTCTAAATATTTAAGTAAGAATAATCATGATGAGAAAAAAAGGACAAGCAGCATATTTGATAAATTGTTGAAAAAAAGATTTATTATTGCAACTAGCTCAATTATTATAATGTGTTCTTTTATTAATTTTTTTCTTATTTATAAGTTTGTTAGAATAATAGATATTAGTTATAGATTTTAGAATAAAAGGAGAATTTAATGATAGTAACAAAAAATTGGACAGAATATAAAATATTAGATATGGCAAATGGACAAAAGTTAGAACAATGGGGTAATATTATCCTTTCAAGACCTGATCCACAAATAATTTGGAAGGAAAAGAGCTATCCTTCTATTTGGAAAAATGCAGATGCGGTATATAGTAGGTCAAAAACAGGAGGAGGTAGCTGGAAATATAATAAAAAACTTCCAGAAAATTGGCAAATTAAATACGAAGATTTGATTTTTAATATAAAACCAATGGGGTTTAAGCATACTGGATTGTTTCCAGAACAAGCTATTAATTGGGATTGGATGATAGATAAAATAAAAAAGACCAAAAGAAAAATTAAAGTTTTAAATTTATTTGCATATACTGGTGGAGCAACAGTAGCATGTTTATATGCAGGAGCATCTGTTTGTCATGTGGATAGTTCAAAAGGAATGGTATCATGGGCAAAAGAGAATGTTCAAAGCTCAGGTTTGTCAGATAGAAAAGTAAGATATATTGTAGATGATGTAAACAAATTTGTTGCAAGAGAGATAAGAAGAGGAAATAAATATGATGCTATTATAATGGATCCACCATCTTATGGAAGAGGAGCAAATGGAGAGGTTTGGCAATTTGAGAATGATATTTATGATTTAGTAGAATTATGCAAGCAAGTATTATCTGATGATCCACTTTTTTTCCTAATTAATTCATATACTACGGGGATATCAAGTTCAGTTTTAGCAAATTTATTAAATTTAACAATTGGAAAAAAATATAAAGGACAAGTTAGTTCTGGAGAAATTGGTTTGCCTATGGAAAATTCAGACTTAGTATTACCATGTGGAATTTTTGGGAGATGGGAAATGAGAAGTGAGAGGTGAGAAGTAGGAGGTATGAAGTCAGAAGTCAGAAGTAAAGATCTGATCTCCGACCTCCAACTTCCGATTTCAGGAAATATAATAAAAGGATTTGAATTAAATGAAAGTAATATACGAAGATAATCACATAATAGTTGTCATAAAAGAACCAAATGTTCCATCACAATCAGATAAAACTGGAGATATAGATATGCTTACATTAGTAAAAAACTATGTAAAGGAAAAGTATAATAAGCCAGGTGAAGCATATATTGGTTTGGTTCATAGACTAGATAGACCAGTTGGAGGCCTAATGATATTTGCCAGAACATCAAAAGCAGCTTCAAGATTAAGTGAACAAGTACGAAATAAATCTTTCAAAAAGAAATACTTAGCAGTTGTAGATGGCAAATTTAACAATAAAAATGGGACTTTAACTGATTATTTGTATAAAGATGAAAGAAATAATATTAGTAAGGTAGTTACTGAAGCAAAGAAAAACTCAAAATTGGCCAAACTTGACTATGAAGTATTAAATTTTGATGATAAAAGAAACTTAAGTCTAATAAAAATAGATTTACACACTGGTAGACATCATCAAATACGTGTGCAAATGGCACATGCGGGGCATAGCTTATTTGGTGACCAAAAATATGGAAAAAGAGGAAAAGGAAAACAAATAAGACTTTGGGCATATGAAATAGAATTTGAGCATCCTACAACTAAAGAACAACTTAAATTTACAGATTACCCAGATTGGAGTATGGTAGCAAAATTAAGGTGAAAATTAGAAAGTCAGAGAAAAAAGGAAAAAGGGAAAAGGGAAAAAAGAAAAAGAAAAGGAAAAA
>OCVV011249524.1_pt1 | contig 15148 bp, 12 predicted proteins | sample 1539721 | NCBI WGS metagenome assembly OCVV01 (sample SAMN02144230, study PRJEB22623) | gut metagenome | biome: sheep rumen | host: Ovis aries | place: New Zealand
CTTCTGGACAGCGAGAACCGCATCACGATCTCCAAGTTCTTTGACGCGCTGGAAGCAGGAGGAAAGAGTACTATCACCGTAGCGGCGGCCTGCGGCGTTGCCGGCATCATCTCCGGTTCGATCACAATGACAGGTCTGGCAAACGAACTGATCAACGCGATCATTACCGTGGCAAATAATCATCTGATCATTGCGCTGTTCCTCACGATGCTCTGCTGTATTGTGCTCGGCATGGGCGTTCCGACAACGGCCAACTACTGTATCATGGCGGCTACCTGCGCTCCGATCCTGATCCGGATGGGCGTGCCTACGCTTGCGGCACATTTCTTCGTGTTCTACTTCGGAATCGTTGCTGATATTACGCCGCCTGTAGCGCTTGCGGCTTACGCCGGATCTGCAATTGCCAAATCGAACCCGATGAAGACGGCGTTCAATGCTTCCCGTCTTGCTATAGCGGTATTTATCGTTCCATACGTTTTCTGTTACAGCCCGGCGCTGCTGATGATCGATACAACGCCGCTTGCGGTCGTACAGATAGTTATCACTTCGCTGATTGGTATTTTCAGTATTTCCGCCGGTCTGGAGGGATATCTCTGGAGATATATGAGTATAGCGATCCGAATTGCCATGGTAATAGGCGGCGTCATGCTGATCGTGCCGTCACTGATCACTGATCTGGCCGGTCTTGCGGTCATCGCCGTATGTGTCCTTTTCCAGAAAGGGTTTACACGGAAGGCTGCGGCATGATTTTTGTATCGGCTTATGGATGTTGAAGGAGAAATCAAATGGGAAAAAATCTGACCTCGGACGCGGTCGTAACGTTGAAAAAAGGAGAAGGACGAAGTCTCAAGGCGGGCGGCGCGTGGATCTTCGATAATGAGGTCGCTGATATCCGCGGCGGATATGAAGACGGCGATATCGTGAAGGTGGAAGATTTTGACGGATATTTTATGGGGTATGGTCTGTATAATCCTGCGTCCAGGATCCGGGTAAGGATGCTTTCCAGAAGAAGAAAAGACCCGGTGGATGAAGATTTTATCCGCGGACGTGTGAAAGATGCCTGGGAATATCGAAAAAATGTAATGACAGACGTTTCCTCCTGCAGGATCATATTCGGCGAGGCGGATCATCTTCCGGGACTGGTCATAGATAAATATGAAGATGTCCTGGTCGTGGAATCACTTTCTCTTGGCATAGACCGCCTGAAGCCTTTTATTATCGATTCGCTGAAAAAAATACTTGAACAGGACGGGATCGTGATCCGGGGCGTCTACGAAAGATCCGACGCTTCGGTGAGAAGAAAAGAGGGCATGCAGCCTTATAAAGGATTTATAGGAGAAACGTTTGATACAAAAGTACAGATATGCGAGAATGGCGTGAAATATTACGTGGACGTGGAAAACGGACAGAAAACAGGTTTCTTTCTGGATCAGAAATATAACCGCCTGGCAATGCAGAATATCTGTAAGGGGAAGACGGTCCTGGATTGTTTTACCCATACGGGATCCTTCGGGCTGAACGCGGCGTATGCCGGAGCAAAAAAAGTCGTATCGATCGATATTTCCCGGACGGCTGTCGAAGAAGCTGCTGAAAACGCGAGACTTAACGGGTTTGAGGGTATTATAGAATACAGATGTGCAAATGTGCTTGAGGAGCTGCCGAAGTACGTAGAGGCAGGCGAGCGTTACGACGTGGTCATACTTGATCCTCCGGCGTTTACTAAGTCCCGTGAAGCCACAAAGAAGGCAGTCAAAGGTTACAGAGAGATCAATCTCAGGGGAATGAAGCTTGTGAAGGACGGGGGATACCTGGCCACGTGTTCCTGTTCACATTTTATGACGGAGGAATTGTTCAGGAAGACGATCCGCGAAGCTGCTTCTTCAGCACACAAACAGCTGCGCCAGGTAGAGTTCAGGACTCAGTCGCCCGACCATCCGATACTGTGGAGCAGGGGAGAAGAGACTTCCTATTATCTGAAGTTCCTGATCTTTCAGGTATGCGATGAAAAATAAAGTAAAAATGCAGCGGTAAAAAAACGGCCGGCCCTTATATGGGACCGGCCGTTTTTACACCGCTGCACAAAAGAATGAGGTTTATTCATAGATCAGCTTGATGTGCTCTTTTTCGATCACATCGAGAAATTTCTGTTCCGGCTTTGCATTGGTAACGATTGCGTACAGGCTGTTGAAATTAAAGAAAGAAATGGTCGAGGAACGGTCAAATTTGCTGTCATCGGCCAGAAGGATCACTTTGTCGCTGCAGCTTACGATGCGCTTCTTGGTTTCTGCCTCGAAATATGTATTGTGAGTGATGCCTTTCTCAAGAGAGATCCCGGTAGCCGCGATGAAGACCGCATCCGCGTTCAGATCCGAGATCAGGTCAAAAGACGAAACGGAGAAAGAGGATGTGGTGTGGCTGTATATACCGCCCAGGCTGATGATGTTCAGTGAGGGGTATTTTGCGGCTTCATACATAATATTCAGGGAATGTGTAATGATCGTAATGTCTTTTTTCTCGGCCAGATAGGGAACCATACAGGCTACGGTTGTGCCTGAATCAAGGAATATGGTACTTTCGTCGGAGACCATTTCGGCCGCGAGGCGTCCGATCTTCGTCTTTTCTGACATGTTTGAGATCGCGCGGGTGGCCAGGTTTAACGGCTGGGTATCCATCTGTGCGGAAACGCCTCCGTATACCTTCATGATGCGTCCGCGATTGAGCAATTCAGCCACGTCCCGGCGGACTGTGTTCTGCGAGACCTGAAAATGCTCGGCCAGCTTCTGAAGAGATACAGTTCCTTTACTCAGAATATATCGTTCCATATTGTTCAGTCTGTCAACACGCATAAATAGCACCTCGTTTATTAAATGTTTGTATACAAATTGCACAAAAAAGGAAAAAGTGTTAATTATCTATCAAGTTTGGCATAATTATAACATAAAATGGCGTGAAAATGCAACAATTATGAGTAAGTCTTTGTGGAAAAATAAATAAATAAAATTAGGTATTGCAATGAATTTACCAATTTATTATAATAATCTTAATAATTAAGAGAGGAGAGACTTTTAAGATGGCAAAAGTTAGGGTTGGTGTTGCCGGTTACGGTACAATTGGTCAGCGTCTTGCTGATGGTGTCGCTAAACAGGGAGATATGGAGCTTGTGGGAATCGCTGATATGGCGCCTACATTGGCTATCCGCGCATTATATGAAAAAGGTATGCCTTATAATCTCTACCTTGTTGACGGTGCTGACAAGAGCAAATTTGATGAGCTCGGTATCCCGGTAGCAGGAAATTTCATGGATCTTGTAAATAATGTAGATATTATGCTTGATTCTTCACCTGCAGGTATCGGTCTGAAGAATAAAGTAAACATCTATGAGAAAGCCGGCGTTAAGGCTATCTTCCAGGGTGGAGAGAAAAACGAAGTTGCTGACGTTTTCTTCCATGGTTACGCAAACTTTGAGAAGGGCGTTGACAAAAATTATCTGAAACTGACAAGCTGTAATACAACAGGTCTTATCCGTACGGTTGACTGTCTGGACAGAGCTTACGGAATTGAGAAGGTTGCTATTACGATCATCCGCCGTGTAGCAGATCCGGGCGATTATAACCGCGGACTTACAAACGCTCTGATGATGGAGAAAGCTCCTACACATCAGGCTGTTGACCTTATGACGATCATGCCTCATATCAATGCTACAGGTATCCTTGTTCATACTCCTGTAACACATGGACATATCATCACTGTACTTGCGCACGGCAAACAGAAGATCACTAAAGAGATGGCTCTTGAAGCATTCAAGAAACATCCTCGTATCCGTATGCTGCGTATGGCTGACGGATTCATGGGCAATGCTTCCTACTTCAAATATGGACGTGACCTCGGACATGTACGCGGCGATATGTACGAAGTAGGTCTTTGGGAAGACAGTATCGTAGAGAGCGGCGACGATATCATGTACGCTCTGGTTATCCCGCAGGAGGCAGTTACTATTCCTGAGACAATGGATGGTATCCGTGCTGCAATGCATATGCAGGAGACACGTGAAGAGGGAACTGCTGAGACTAACAAATATCTTGGCATCGGCGCATGCAAGGATCTGGGTCTCGGATTCTGATCGTATCCTGTCAATATATGGAAATGACACCTTAAAAGGGGCGGAGGCAGTGCCTCGCCCCTTTTTTACAGCATAAAAAAAGAGAGGTTTGAAATGCAATTTGGAATTCGTACACTTGACGAAGTTGAAGTAAATGGAAAAACCGTCTTAATGAGGATCGACATTAACCAGCCGGTCGATCACGAGACGGGCACGCTGAAGAGCATTACCAGGATCAAAGCCTGCGTGCCTACTATTAAAGAACTCTCTGACAAGGGAGCAAAGCTTGTTCTTATGGCTCATCAGGGAAGCGATATCGAATATAAGAACTTCTACACAACAGAGCCGCACAGCAAGGTGCTTTCGGAGCTGCTTGGAAAAGAAGTGAAATTTGTTCCGGACGTATGCGGACCGACAGCTATAGAGACGATCAAAAGTCTGAAACCCGGCGAGATCCTTCTTCTGGACAATGTGCGTTTCATGTCTGAAGAGCAGACTCTTTTTGAGAAAAAACTCTGCCTGACACACGAAGAGATGGCGAAGACTCTCGTTGTCCGCAAGCTGGCTCCTCTTGGCGATCTTTATGTCTGCGATGCATTCGCGGCAGCTCACAGAGATCAGCCCACACTGTGCGGTTTTGAGCAGATCCTTCCGTCGGCTATGGGACGTCTGTTTGAGAAAGAATATGTCGTATTGTCCGAGCTGATGGCTGCACCGGCGCGTCCCTGCACATTTGTGCTCGGCGGAGCAAAGATAGCCGACGCATTCCTTATGATGGAGTCGGTACTTGGAGCAGGCGCTGCGGATCATGTACTCGCAGGCGGCGTTGTAGCTAATATCTTCCTGATCGCCAAAGGCGAAAAAATCGGTGAAGGCAGCTATAATTTCATTGTAAAATCCAACTATGCCGAATTCTTTGATAAAGCTAAAGTCATCCTTGAAAAATACGGAGATAAGATCGTTCTTCCTGTAGATCTCGCATGGACAGAAGACGGCGTCAGAAAAGAGGCTAAGATCGGCGAGATCCCTGAGAGCATCGGATCGACTGATATCGGAGAAGAGACCGCAAAACTCTATCAGAAATATATCCGCGAATCAAAAACTGTTTTTGTTAACGGTCCTATGGGAATATTTGAAGAAGAGATTACAGAGCTCGGCACAAAGTACGTATGGGATGCTCTCGGCGATACAGAGGCATATACCGTTGTCGGAGGCGGAGATTCAATTACCGCAACTACGAAATACGGCAAGACCGATGACATCTCCTACATCTGCACGGGCGGAGGCGCGCTTATCCGTTTCCTGACAGGTGAAGAGCTGCCGGTGGTAAGAGCGCTTCGCCACGGATCACAGATCCCGTTGAAATAACCGGTCAGAAAAGAGAATTCCGGATCGCGGCATTTCCGGATCCGGAATAAAAAGAAAGGGGCGATTACAATGAAAATAGAACTTGGCATCGGCCAGAGAACGCAGGCTGTAGAGATCGCCGATGAAAATATTATCGATGTCCTTACCCCCAACCCTGTAAAATACGATCTTATGGGAGAAGACGAGGTTAAAAGAGCGCTGGCGGCTCCGATCGCTTCCCCGAGATTAAAAGATATTGTAAAACCGGGCGAAAAGATCGTGATAATAACAAGCGATATCTCCCGTCCGATGCCTACATGGGTGGTAATGCCGGCTCTTTTGGACGAGCTTTACGCGGCAGGATGCAAAGCTGAGGATCTCACCCTGGTGTTTGCGCTGGGAAGCCACAGAAAGCATACAAAAGAAGAAATGATCCATCTGGCAGGCGAAAGGGCTTTCAACGAGATCAGATGCATTGACGGAGATTCTTCCGACGTGGTACATGTGGGCGTGACGTCCAGAGGAACGCCAGTGGATATTGTCCGCGAGGTCGTAGAGGCTGACCGCAGGATCTGCATCGGAAATATTGAGTATCATTATTTTGCCGGATATTCAGGCGGCGCAAAAGCGATCATGCCCGGCGTATCTACCTGGGATGCGATCCAGTCGAATCACAGCATGATGGTGCAGGCGGAGGCGCATGCAGGAAACATTGATACGAATCCGGTACGTCTGGATATCGAAGAAGCGGTAGATATGGTCGGCGTTGATTTTATCCTGAATGTCGTGCTCAATGAGCATAAAGAGATAGTATACGCGGTAGCAGGAGATCTGGTAAAGGCGCACCGGGACGGATGTGCTTACCTGGATAAGCTTTACACAAAGAAGATCCCGCAGCAGGCCGATATAGTTATCGTATCGCAGGGCGGCGCACCGAAAGATCTGAATCTTTATCAGACGCAGAAAGCGCTGGATAATTCAAAGCACGCAGTACGCGACGGAGGAGTTATCATTCTTGTGGGCTCCTGCAAGGAGGGCCTGGGAAACCCTGTCTTTGAGCAGTGGTTTGAGGAGGCTGAAAAGCCGCAGGATATAGTTGACCGTCTGAATGCGAAATTTGCGCTGGGAGGCCACAAGGCATCCGCAGTGGCGCAGGTAATGCTTCGGGCAGATATTTATATGGTTTCCGATATGGAGCCGGATTATGTACGATCCATCTTTATGACGCCGTATGCGACCGTTCAGGAAGCATATGACGCGGCTGTCGGAAAACTTGGAAAAGACGCGAAAGTGATCGTTATGCCTTATGGAGGTTCCACGCTTCCGAAAGTGGCGAAATGATCGGTCCGCGCCGGAACAACACAGGAGGGTCCCGAACGGGAGAAATGTTCGGTCCGCCTGCGAGACACTGTAAACGTTCATTTAAAGTTAAGGAGAGAAATTAATGGATTACGCAAAAGAGTCCCTCAGACTTCACGAAGAGTGGAAAGGTAAAATCGAAGTTATCGCAACTGTTCCAGTAGCTACAAAAGACGATCTGTCTCTCGCATACACGCCGGGCGTTGCCCAGCCGTGTCTGGAGATCCAGAAGGATGTAAATAAGAGCTACGATCTGACACGCCGCGCTAACCTCGCGCTTGTTGTTACTGACGGTACTGCAGTTCTCGGCCTTGGAGATATCGGACCGGAAGCAGGTATGCCGGTAATGGAAGGAAAATGTGTCCTTTTCAAGGCTTTCGGCGGAGTTGATGCATTCCCTCTCTGCATTAAGAGCAAGGATGTAGATGAGATCGTAAATACTATTTACCTGATCAGCGGAAGTTTCGGAGGAGTTAACCTTGAGGATATCGCCGCACCGAGATGCTTCGAGATCGAGAAAAAACTGAAAGAGAAATGTGATATCCCGATCTTCCACGATGATCAGCACGGAACAGCTGTCATCTCTCTGGCAGGTCTGATGAATGCTCTTAAGGTAGTAAACAAAAAAATGGATGAGATCAAGGTGGTAATGAGCGGAGCCGGAGCAGCTTCCGTAGCTATCTCCAAGCTTCTCATTTCTGCAGGCGTTAAGAATCTGATCATGTGCGACCGCCGCGGAGCGATCTATCAGGGACGTGACGGCCTCAACCCGATCAAGGAAGAAATGGCTCTTATCACAAATCCGGAAGGCTGCAAGGGATCTCTCGCAGATGCTATGGTGGGAGCAGACGTATTTATCGGCGTTTCCGCTCCGGGTCTTGTAACGCAAGATATGGTAAAGAGCATGAACAGAGACGCGATCATCTTTGCATGCGCAAATCCGACTCCGGAGATCTTCCCGGATGAGGCAAAAGCTGCCGGCGCTGCAGTCATTGCTACAGGACGTTCTGATTTCCCGAACCAGATCAACAACGTTCTCGCATTCCCGGGAATCTTCCGCGGAACATTTGACGTTCGCGCAAGCGACATTAACGAAGAGATGAAGATCGCTGCCGCACAGGCTCTTGCAGATCTTGTGTCAGACGAAGAGCTGTCAGCAGATTATATCATCCCTGCGGCTTTTGATAAGAGAGTAGCTCCTGCGGTATCCAAAGCTGTTGCCGAGGCTGCAAGAAAGAGCGGAGTAGCGCGTCTGTAATTATCGTTCGATTCTGACTGCATCTGCTTATGGCAGAAGCCGGTACAGACATCCGTAACCGGAACGTTATCCGGAAACTGCATAATGCGGTATTAATAGTATTAATACTGTGGAGCTTTATGGCGGCGTCCGGAAGGGCGCCGCTTTTTATGTCATGGGAAATTATAACAATTTCCCATGACATAACCCCTCCGGGGATGTACACGCCGCGCGGAGGAAGACGGCTGTGCTGCCGCGCGGCGGGCGCAAAGTCCGGATTACTCCCTTCGGGATTGAGAGGCCGGGGAGCAGAAATCCGCCCGCGGACTTTGTCAGTGTGCATAGCACGCTTGCCGGGCTCGGCAAATGCACGCAAAAATGCGTGCATGCGTGCAAAAAACATAGCACAATAATAGATAGATTACGGATACATAATATATGCTCTTTGCACAATATATATAAAGCAATACAATAATTAATGAAAAAATAGACATAAATCAAGTGCGAAAATTATAGGAAATGCTATATTTTGTTTTGGAAATGTGTATTTCTTGATTTTTTGCGGTGTGCGTGCTAAAGTATTAAGTAAGATTATAAGTGCACGCAAAGTGCACGCATGCACACAAAGCATGGTTCATTCAAAGAGTGAAAGGAGATATGTAAGAATGGAAAAAAGGATCAGACTGTCAACAGCGCAGGCTATCGTAAAGTTCCTCGACAATCAGTACATCAACTATGATGGCGAAGAGATCAAGTTCGTTGAAGGTATATTCACGATCTTCGGACATGGTATCGCACTTGGATTCGGTGAGGCTCTGGATTCTGATCCGGGCAACCTGAAGGTATTCCAGGGACGTAACGAGCAGGGCCAGTGCCACGTTGCTACAGCTTTCGCTAAACAGAACGGCAGAAAGAGAATCATTGCCTGTACAGCTTCCGTAGGTCCGGGATCCGCAAATATGGTAACAGCATGTGCGACAGCAACAGCAAACAACCTTCCGCTGCTTGTTTTCCCGGCTGATACATTTGCTTCAAGGCAGCCGGATCCGGTACTGCAGCAGCTTGAGCAGAGCAACAGCCTTGCAACGACGACAAACGATGCTTTTAAACCGGTATGTAAATACTGGGATCGTATCAACAGACCTGAGCAGGTAATGCCGGCACTGATCAACGCTATGCGTGTTCTCACAGAGCCGGGCGACTGCGGTGCTGTATGTATCGCTCTTCCGCAGGATGTTGAGGGTGAGTCCTACGACTTCCCGGAGTACTTCTTCCAGAAACGTGTTCACAGGATCACAAGACCTGTAGCAGTTGCTGAAGAAATCGAAGATGTGGCTCAGGTTATTGCCGCTTCAAAGAAACCGTTCATAATCTCCGGCGGCGGCGTTCGTTATTCAGAGGCAGGAGAAGTCCTTGAGCAGTTCGCAGAGGAGTTCAATATCCCGATCGGCGAGACACAGGGAGGAAAATCCGCTGTTATCACAAGCAATCCTTACTGCATGGGCGGTATCGGCGTTACAGGTACATCCGCATCCAATAAGCTTGCTAAAGAAGCTGACTGTGTTATCGCAGTAGGAACAAGAATGTCTGACTTCACGACATGCTCCAAATGGCTGTTCCAGAACCCGGATGTTAAGTTCGTTACTATTAACGCAAGCCGTTATCACGCATACAAATATGATGCAGTAAAGGCTGTAGGAGATGCCAAGGTTACAGTTGCAGCGCTTGCTGAAAATCTTCGTGCTAAAGGATATAAATCAGCTTATACGAATGAGATCGTTGAAGCTAAGGCTGAGTGGGATGCAGAGTATGACCGCCTTGCACAGATCGTTTACACAGGCGACGACTTTGAGCCGCTTATCAAAGAGCGCGATCCGAGAACTATCCCTGAGTTCGTTAAAGCTACAGGCACAGTTCTTACACAGACAGCAGCAATCGCTACTCTGCGTGAGACGATCGATAAAGACGCTATCATGATCACAGCCGGCGGATCTCTTCCGAGCTGTATGCAGCGTCTGTGGAAGACAGACCGCCGCGGCGGATATCATGTAGAGTACGGATACTCCTGCATGGGTTATGAGATCGGTGCTTCCCTCGGTGTTAAGTTTGCAGAGCCGGATGTAGAGGAGTACACATGTGTAGGTGACGCAGGCTTCCAGATGCTTTCTTCAGAGCTTGGAACTATCATGCAGAACAAGGTTAAGACAAACATCCTTGTATTCGATAACAATGGATTCGGATGCATCAACAACCTTGAGATGACTCACGGCGTAGGTTCTCTCGCTACAGAGTTCCGTTATTCTACAGGCCAGAAACCTGACGGAGATCTGGTTCCGACAGATTACACAAAGATCGGTGAAGCTTTCGGCATGAAGACATACAGCTGTAAATCCGTTGAGGAACTCAAAGCCGCTCTGGAAGATTCCAAGAAGCAGACTGTTGCATGTCTTTTCGATCTGAAGATCATTCCGAAGACAATGACAGACGGCTACGGCGGATGGTGGGATGTAGGAATGGCTACTACTTCCGTTAATGAGAATGTCAACAGATGTACTGCAGAGGTTCTTCAGCATCGTGACGAGGCCAGAAAGTATTAATTGGCGTTGATCCGGTCCGGCCGGATCTGATCTTAGCTTAATAACGGGTGCCGGTGGGAAGAGATTCTCACCGGGCGGCCTGTGACCGCCGGCAGGACCGGCGTAATGTTTAAAGTGTAAATAAGGAGGCTGTTAAATGAAAGTATTTGGTTATCCTACATTTGATGAGAATGGCGAGGAGATCCTGTCCGAGTATACAGGCGAATATGCCGCTATGCTGATGGATGTCCGCGTATATCGCATGAAAGCAGGCGACGTTCGCGAGTTCGGACGTGACGGAGAGGAAGTTGCCGTGCTTCTGATGAGCGGTGCGGTTACTTTTGAGCTTGATGGACTTTCAGCTGAAGCAACGCGTAAAGACGTATGGACAGAAGGCCCGTGGGCTACACATTCAGCTACAGGCGTAAAAGGAACTGTTACAGCCAAAGCTGATTCCGAGATCCTTATTCAGTATACAAAGAATGAGAAGACCTTTGAATCCAAAATCTTCAAACCGGAAGACTGCCCATGGAAATATTCAAGTGTGGGTAAATTCGGAAACGTTGCAAAACGCCGCGTAAATACAGTATTTGATTATGAGCATGAGCCGAATTCAAACATGGTACTCGGCGAGGTGCTGAATGACCGCGGAAACTGGTCAGGATATCTTCCTCACAAACATCCGCAGCCGGAGCTTTATTACTTCAAGTTTGACCGTCCGGAAGGATTCGGCGCAAGCTTCGTAGGCGATGAAGTATTCAAGAGCGTTGACAACAGTTATTCCGCTATTCCTGGCGGACGTGTTCATCCGCAGGCAGTTGCTCCCGGATATCAGATGTATACAGTATGGATGATCCGTCATCTGGATGGAAATCCATGGCTTCAGACTTCCAGATTCGAAGAGCCCGAGTATATGTGGATGCATGACGCACAGTTCTGATCAATGGCGTGATAGTGATCTGAACCGTGTTCATGATAAAAAGACCGGTCTGAACGGTGAGAGCCTTGAAAGACCGGGCGAGGGTATTATAAAAGAAAGGTAAAAGGTATTTGAAATGCTGGATAAGAACAAAGTAAAACTTGGTATTGCTCCTATTGGCTGGTGTAATGATGATATGCCGGAGCTTGGTGCAGACAACACATTTCAGCAGATCGTAAGTGAGATGGCTCTTGCCGGATACAAAGGATCTGAGGTTGGAAACAAATATCCTAAAGATAAAGTTGAGCTCAAAAAAGCACTTGATCTTCGCGGACTTGAGATCTGCAATCAGTGGTTTACACAGCTTCTTCTGGCTGAACCGTTCGAAGTAACAGAGAGAGCACTGAAGGATTATATCGATTATACAAAATACTGCGGTTCCAGGATCGTAGGAGCTTCTGAGCAGAGCTACTCTATTCAGGGCCTTCCGCAGCCGATCCTCGAGGGCAAATATGTCATGAATGATGAGGAGTGGGATCGTATGCTCAGCGGAATGAACAAACTCGGCGCGATCGCTAAAGAGCATGGAATGAAATACTGCTTCCATCATCATATGGGAACTGTTGTTCAGACAGAAGAAGAGATTGACAGAATGATGGACGGTCTCGGCGAGAACTGCTACCTTCTGTTCGATTCAGGCCACTGCTCATTCGCAGACATCGATCCGGTAAAAGTTATGTCCAAATACATCGACCGCATCGGCCATATTCATCTGAAAGATCTTAGAAAAGACGTTGTTGCTGAATCCAGGAAAAACAAATGGAGCTTCCTTGAGAGTGTCCGCAACGGATGCTTTACAGTACCGGGCGACGGCGATGTAGACTTCAAGCCGCTGTTTGATATCATCGAGCAGTCCGGATACGAAGGATATATTGTAGTAGAGGCTGAGCAGGATCCTGCAAAAGCTAATCCGCTTGAGTATGCTATCAAGGGAAGAAAATACATCGCAGAGATGACAGGACTTTAATGTCTTTAAAAGGCGATACCCATCTATGCGGGCGGAGGCGTGTAAGCGCCTTTCCCGCTGGTATCCCGCGAGGCGCGGGAACGCCGCTTTCTGCATACGGATGCAGGTTTATCCCTGTATATGAGGCACTGTAAGCGACGGTCCTGAAATAATGTGTATATTATATGATCATATAATATAAATAAAAGAGAAAAGAGGTAAAATTAATGGCAAAGAAATTAAAAATCGGTCTTATTGGCGGCGGACGTATCGGTAAGCTTCACGGCACAAACGTTCAGAACTTCATTCCTAACGCAGAGATCGCTATCGTAGCTGATCCTTTCGCTAACGAGGCAATGGAAGCATGGGCTGAGAGCGTAGGTATTCCGAAAGTTACAAAAGATCCTGAGGATGTATTCGCATCTGATGTTGATGCTGTATTTATCTGCTCTTCAACAGATACACACGCACCTTTCATGATCAAAGCTGCTAAAGCAGGAAAACATATTTTCTGTGAGAAACCGATCGCAACAAGCATCCCGGCAATCAAAGAAGCTCTTGCAGTAGTTGAAGAGGCAGGCGTTAAACTTCAGGTAGGTTTCGTTCGTCGTTTCGACTTCAACCACAAAGCAGTTGCTGATACAGTTAAATCCGGTAAGCTTGGAAAAGTTTATGTAGTTAAAGTTACTTCCCGTGATCCGGAAGGACCGCCAATGTCATACGTTAAAGTATCCGGTGGTATCTTCATGGATATGATGATCCATGACTTTGATATGGTTCGTTATCTGTCCGGAAGTGAAGTAGTAGAAGTAAACGCAACTGGTGCTGTTCTGACAGATCCGGGATATGCTGAGTACAATGATGTTGATACAGCAATCGTTACTCTGAAATTCGCTAACGGCGCTATCGGCGTAATTGATAACTGCCGTACAGCTCCTTACGGATATGATCAGAGAGTAGAGGTTCACTGCGAGAAGGGTGCTGTTCAGGATAATAACCACCTGAATAACGAAGCATTTGTAAGTACAGCTGACGGCGTTGTTTCCGCTAAACCTACATTCTTCTTCCTTGAGAGATACAACGATGCATTCGTTGCTGAGGAGAAAGCATTCGTAGAGGCAGTTCTGAATGATACAGAAGTTCCTGTAGGCGGAAAAGACGGTCTTGAGCCGGTTAGAATCGCAGCTGCAGCTAATCTGTCACTCAAAGAGGGACGTCCTGTAAAACTTGATGAGATCGAGGCTTAACAGGAAGTCATAGATTATCAGAATTAGAATTTAACAGGGGCTGCCGTATTAATTTACGGCGCCCCGTTTTCTTGTTTCACAGGAAATTAATTACGTTAATTTCCTGTGAAACAAAACCCTCCGGGGGATGCACACGCATAAAAGATATGTGGGATATTTAAGTTTATATACTTTGACGAGGAGGCTATCATATGGCGGTGACGACACAGGAGATCGCTGACCGGGCCGGCGTTTCCAGAGGAACGGTTGACAGGGCGTTGAATCACAGAGGAAGAATTAATCCCGAAGTGGCGGAACGCATTCTGGACATAGCCAATGAGATGGGATATGTTCCGAGAAATAAAAATGTAAAGCGCCTCAGGATCGGCGTGATAACCCAGCTGGCAAAATACTCCTTCATGGATGAGATCAACAGAGGGATCAAAGCGGCAAAGAGAGAACTCAGGAGCCGTCATGTAGAGGTGATCGTGGCAGAAGGTCTTTCCGTGAATGAAGACGAACAGCTAAAGGCCATTGATAAGCTGGTCAGACAGGACATTGACGCATTGGCGATCATGCCCGTAGATGATGAGAAAATACGCACACGTCTGAATCATATTTCCGAGGAAAAAAAGATTCCTGTTATTACATTTAATACGGACATCTTTGGAACGGGAAGAATGCTGTTCGTTGGCATGGATAATACGAAAAGCGGAAAAACAGCGGCTGGTCTGATGGGAATGCTGACCAGAGGAACAGGAAGGATCCTTGTGATCACGGGCTTTTTCGGCAGCCGCATAAATAATATGCGCGTAGAAGGGTTTGTAGAGGAAATCAAAAGCTCCTTCCCGGGAATGGAGATCGCCGGAGTGCAGAGCTGCTTCGATGACGCGGAAGAACTGAAAAAAATAATCGTAAACGCGATGCTGGGCGGCCAGAACATAACCGGGATACTGGTAGTTTCAGCCGGCCAGAGCGGACTTGTGGAGGCCTTTGAAGAGCTTCAGCTTGAAAAACGTCCGTATGTCATTACCTACGATCTCACTCCGTGGAGCAAACAGGCGCTGAAAAATGATCAGATAGATTTTCTGATCGATCAGGAGGGGTTCAGGCAGGGATATAGAGCAGTAACGGTACTTTCAAATATTCTCCTGAACAAGCAGACGCCCTCGGAGGAATATGAATACACCGATATTAATATAAAAACAAAGTATAATATATAAAGAACTGATAAGAACAAAGTCCGCGAGCGGACTTCAACTCCCCAACCCCTTATTCATAATAAGAGCGAACCGGACTTTGCGCGCCGCCGCACGGCAGCTTTGCTGCTTTCCATTGTGCGGCGTGCGCATCCCCCGGAGGGTTTTGTTTCACAGGAA
>OCVV011201162.1_pt1 | contig 15143 bp, 15 predicted proteins | sample 1539721 | NCBI WGS metagenome assembly OCVV01 (sample SAMN02144230, study PRJEB22623) | gut metagenome | biome: sheep rumen | host: Ovis aries | place: New Zealand
AGGAGAATTTGACTTAAAATAGCTTTGGTATACAAAAGACAGAAAAGTAATTTTCTTTGACACGGTAAATTGGTATAGTCCGTGGTTCTGCCATGCAGAATCTTCGTTTTATTGCTACGCAATAAAATAAGGATGGTTTTTTAACCATCCTTACAGTTTACTGCGAGGTATTTCAATTTTATATTAGTTTTAACTAAACTTAAAATACATACAATAAATTAGATATTTTTTAAGGAGGAATTGAAACTGTTTTTTAATAAAAAATAGTTAGAATTTAATTATCTTAATTTCTCCTACAAAAACCATTAATTTTCTAAAACTAGTTAATGGCTCTTATTTATTAGAAAGGAAAAATTTTATGAGAGTTAAATGTGATTTTTGTAAGACTATGGTGGATGACAAATTTGTCAATTGTCCTAATTGTGGAGCTCCTTTAAATGTTAGTAGATGGGCAAATGATGTTCCAAAAACTATTGAAGAACTTAAAGAATGGTATGAAGCTCATAATCTTCCAGATGAAAAAATTACAAGATTTTTTATAGGAAAAGATGTTCGAGAGGCTAAATCTTTTGGTATTTATAGAAATGGAGCTGGTGATTTTGTTGTTTATAAGATTACATCTGATGGCTCTAGAAAAGTTAGATACGAAGGAAGTGATGAGGAATATGCTGTTAATGAGATTTATCAAAAGCTTAGAGCAGAAATTTCTAATCAAAAAGAACATTCTAAAGATTATGGGAAAATAAGACCAAAATCTTATAATGAAAATGAAAAAGATTCAAAAGAATCTCAAAATGATAAAGAAGTAGACGGGGTAAATTTTATTTTAGATTCTATAAAATCTTTTTTTAAGTTTCTTGATAGAATTGATTGGAAATCGATTCTTTCGTTAATTTGCTGTTTATTTATAGTTGTATTAATTATTATAGGTGTTTATAAGTGTGCTGTTTTTACTTATTATGGTTTCAAGAGTTTTTTTACTGAACAACAAGAATACTTAAATAGCAGACCACCTGAGGGTTATTATACTTATAATGATACTGAGTATTGTTATTATGGAAATTCTTGGTTTAAGTATAATGAAGGGCTTGATGATTGGGATATCGAATATTCTGCTCCTATAGATGATGTTATTAATAATGAGAATTATACAGAATTTGCTATTCCTTATGAAGTTTATTCTGCATATGGACCAGAAGGTCATGCTGCTTTTGATTTTAATATATGGAGTGATAAACATTCAAGTTTTAGGTCAAGTAATCGTTCTAACAATCGTAATTCTTATTCTTATGATAGTGATGACGATGATTTTTGGAGCAATTATAACAATAATTCTTGGTCATATTCATATGACGATGACAATGATGATGACGTTTGGGGCGGTTATAGTAATTCTTATTCTTATGATAGTGATGACGGTGATTCTTGGAACAGTTATAATAACAATTCTTGGTCATATTCATATGACAACGATGATGATAGTTGGTTTTCTGATGATGATTCTTGGTTTGATTCTGATGATGATTGGAGTGATTGGGATAGTGATAGTAATTGGGACTCAGGATATGATTCTTGGGATTCAGGATATACTGACTGGGGTAGTGATTGGTAATTTTAAAAAAGAAGGAACTTTTGGTTCCTTCTTTTTTTGTACCAGAATTTAAAAATAATCAATAAATTGTTGTTCAATAGATTTTTGATTATTTTTAGATTTTATTTTAATTCTTAAATCTAAGATAAGTATTTATTTCAGTGATAAAAAGTGCTTTTCACAAGCAAATGTTTTAGTTTATGTTTTTATTGTTTTACGATAAAGATTCCCTTACTTGTGATAAAAAAAAGTGTTCACTGATTTGTTTGAAAGGTGTATAAAATAAGGTATAATATAAGTGTAAGATAAATTTAAATTATTTTACTTAAAATAAGGAGGAAAATAAAAAATGTCAGTGCAAATTAATAAATATGGAACAGATAGAAATCTTATGCCTTTTATAAAAGAAGCAGGCAACAGTTTATATAAAAAGACTAAAAATAAAAATTATCTTTTTATTGATTCTTTTAAAGACGTAAAAAACAAAAATCTTTGCATTTTAAGATATTTGTCTTTATCAGGGAGGAGTCCTAGTAAAACTAACTTAGAAAATTTATTTGTAAAAATTATTGAAGAAGCAAATATTCTATATAAGAAATCAATTGATGAAACTTTAAAAGAAGAAGATAAAGAAGGTGTTTAAATGAGTGAAAAGATGAACAAAGAACAAATTATTAAGACTATGAATGATTATTGAAAACTGCTTAAAAAAGCTGAAGATATGGTTAATTTTTATGTAGTAAGGGTAGGACTTATAGATGATGATGCTGACTTTGTTTCCATAGAAGGATATGAAGACGAATGTACTACAAATATAAATGAATATGATTTAGTTCCAATAGAATGGTTTTTAATGGGAAAAAGAGAACTTAAAAGAGCACAAAGAGAACTTAAAGAAGCTAAAAAGTTAACAGCCAGAAGAAATCGTCAAAGAGAGAAAGAAGAGAAGGAACAGGCTAAAAAAGAGAAAATATCTAGCAAAAATAAATAGTTTTATTTAAAATATCTATAATAGATATATAGTATTTTTAGGAGGAAAAGATGAGAAATTATGAGAAAATAATATTTCTAGATATCGATGGAGTATTAAATGGTTGGAACAAACCTACTCAGATATTTAGTGATATTTGTATGAAGAATAAATTTCTTAAAAAGGTTTGGGACAAATGGGATATTTTTGGTGTTAGAACTTTGAAGGTTTTTATTCTTTCTATCATTTGTCATTTAACAGGAGCCAAAGTAGTTTTATCATCTTCTTGGAGAAGGAGCTTTTTTAAGCCTTATAAAGAGAATAGTGATAGGATGAAATCTCTTAAGAGAAAGTTTAAGATTTTTGGTATTAAATGTATTGATATCACTCCAACAAACAAGGAAGGTATTAGAGGTCTTGAAATTGAAGAGTGGCTTATTGATACGACTTTAGATATTAAAAGCTTTTTAATTATTGATGATGAAACTCACGATATCGAAGAATTCTTTCCTGACAGAATATTAAAAACTACAGTTGCTACTTATCAAGATATTTTAGAAGGTAAGCTTGCAAGTATGGAGTCAGGTTTAAGATTTAGAGATATATTAAAAGCTTTGAAAATTTTAAATATTCCAAATGACAAATCTTATATGAACAATCAAAAAGGATATATAACTTAAAAGTGTATGATAGTACAGAAAATTAAGCAAAAAAAGAACTCCTGCAAAAAGCAAGAGTTCTTTTTATTTTTAGTAGATAATTTTACCACCAAATCCGTGTCTTAAATTTTCTCCATCAAATACTAAAATTCCGTCCATACAAGAGTTATTACAAAACAGTCTTGCATAGAATTTACACATATCTCCACTTATGTTTTGATAAATGTAATTTGCACATTTGCAATAAGGAATTTCTTCGTTATTTTCAAATCTTTCCCAGTTATTAACTTCTATTAAGTCCTTACTTAGAGAAAGTAGAGAAGAAAATTCTATTTGATTATCTTTACAAAAGTCATTATTAGGAGCCAGTGTTACAAATCCGCAATCATGAACGCCTACAGAAATTGCCCAATCCATATACTTTCTTATTTCTTCACAACTGTTAATCTTATCTTTCATAAGATTACATCTAAGTTGTACTATTTTTTTATTTTCCATAGCATTCATAAAGTCTTTGATTTCATTTTCATCTGGAACAAACGATGTTTTGAAAATATCTTTATTTATTTTATCATCATAGTGATGTCTACTTAACCCTACACTATCTAAAAAATACTGATAATTAAGAATTAAATCTAAATTATTTGTGTATCCATTAGTATTAAGTGTAACTTCAGGCTTTCTATCTATCTCAATATTTTCAATAGTTGTATCCATGATATTTTTGAAAAGTTGTCCATCAAGGAGAGGTTCTCCTCCTGTTAGATTAAGCTTTCCAATATCAAGGTCTGTTCTAGAATTAAGGTATTTTAAAACTTCTTCGTATTTTTCAATATTAAATTTTCTTGTGCAAGCTTCATCATGATAAATACAAAAAGCACAATTTGCTTGACATTTATTTGTTGTTTGAACAAATAAATTAATTCTTGGTCTTTCATATTCCAAAGGATTTGGAGCTTTAAAATTCTTACATCCAAATTTCCTTACAGGGATATCTTCTCCAAAAATATTAACTTTAGCAATGTCCATAGCTTGAAGAACCTCCTGAACAACTTCCATAAGAACTTGAACCATAAGAAGAGCTACTAGAAGCTTTTCTCTTATAATAGTCTCTATCATCTTCCATTTCTTGAAGTTCTTTTTTTGCAGTTTTTAAGTCTTTTTTGAGTTTATCTATTACGGTTTTAAGTTTATTAATTTCTTCTTCAGTATCATCATCTCCGTAAAACAACTCTTTTGTTTTTACAGAATACATCTTTTTAATAGTTGGAAGGTCTTTATATAGAGCAGGAGCAAGTGTATTAAAGCTTGTTCCAAAAACGCCATCTTTCATACTCTGTACAATGTCTTCAAAACCTAAAAGAATCTCGATATCACTTGTATTTTTTGCTACTTCCTTTTTGTAGTATTTAGAAAAAGACAACATGATAAATCTAAGTTCTTTTACAGTATCTGAATCTAAAGAGTTTTGAAATTCATAAATGTCAATTTCTTCATCTAAGATATATTCTATATCTGCAATTTGTGAAGGGTCTAAAACTCTTGTTTGTTTCATATTTCCTCCTAAAAAATTCAAATAACCACTTTATATTATATTTTTGCTCTTTCTTATTTATTTCAATTTTTACCATTTTGTGGTTATTTTAAATTTTTCTTCTATAAGTTTTTTACAAGTATCGAATCTATTATTATAAGAACCATTTATTGTTACATATTCAATGTTATTTTCTTTTAAAAGTTCTTTTATTTCATTGCTATATTTTTCACGGTTTGATTTTATTTCTTCACTTCTTGTTCCATCTTGAACAAATTCTACATCTGGTTCCAAAAATACTACAAGGTCCCAAGTATTTATTTCATTTATTGAAAGTGCAAGGTCTAAACATCTTTTATGTTCTATACTTTCTTTTTTAAATAAAAATCCTGAGTAAAAAAGAGTTGTTAAACAATCAGTATCTACGAACAATAGCTTGTTGGATTTTTTACTTGCTTCCATTACATTTACTTTTTGTTTTAAAAGATTTTCATATAAATCTTCAACAATCATAAATTCTTCGCCACCAGCATATTCACAAGTGTCTCTTCCTACTTCACTTACAAAGTTTGTGTTATATGCCAGAGCAAGATTTTGAACAAGTGTTGATTTTCCTGATGATTCTCCTCCTAATATAAGGATTTTTCTAGTAAAATAATCTTTTGCTATATTAGGGATATAGTCCCAGTTATCTGTAGCCCAAGTTCTTATTTCTGTGGAACTGATTGGTACTTCTTTTCTATCAAAATAGTAAACTATACTTTCATCTCCATATAAACTTTCAAATCTATTACTTCCTAGGTAATCGCTACCACAAAAAACAATATCAATCTTTTTTCCTATCAATTCTTTTATTTCTTTTGCTCCATTTTCCCAATAGAAATCCGAATTATATTCTTCTTTTGTTTTAGCCTTATCTTCTACTAAGATAATTTTTATATTAGGAAGATGCTTTGTACTGTTTAGAATCCATCTATATCTATATTCTTTGGATACAAAATCTCTTTCTTTTGACCAACTAATCATAACATATAATTCATCGCACATTCCTGCAGCTCTTATAATATCGTGAATATGTCCAAGATGAAGAGGGTCAAAAGAACCTCCATACATACCTACTTTATATTTCATAAAAATCTCCTTTAATTTATATACAGTATAAGGCTTTTAAGTTTAACTTAAAAGCCTTTAGTTTTTTTACTTTTTATTTGCTTCTTTCATCCATTTAATGAGCATAATGACTGCGTTAATTAAATATACACACCACATAAGAAGTGTTGCAATGTTATCGTTTCCGCTTGAAAATGCTATAGCCCACATAATTACAGATGCAATATTTACTACAACCCAAATAATCCACTGTTCTGCATACATTTTTATACTTATAACCATTGCAAATACAGAACAAACTGTAGTGAATGAATCAAGATAAGGATTTGAATCTCCTAAATAATTTAAAACTAAACCATAAATAATTGTTCCAATTCCAATAAGAAGGGTAAAAAGACCTCGCATTTTCCAAGTCATAGCCTTTTTTATAACTTCTTTAGTTTCTTCGTTCATATTTTTCGACCAAATATAGAAACCATAGAACTGCATAGGTACATAATACAGTGCGTTAAGCATCGTCTCTCCATAGAGCTTTGCTTTATAAGAAATAATTGCATACAAAACACAATTTATAAGACCAAATACATAAGCACTTAACTTTCCTTTACCAGTGCAAATTACACAAGCAACACCTGTTGTTGCACTTATGATACCCATAAGTGTGTCTCCCCAATAAATTGACAAGCCAGTAATTATACCACAAGCAAGTATGAGCCAAGATACTTCCCAAAATTTCCAACCTTCAAATTCTCTCTTTATAATATTCAAACCACTAAATCTCCTTTTTATCTGTTTATTACTTTAAGTATATTTTACCATAAGTATTGGAAATATCAATGTTTTTAGAGAATTTTTTTAATTTTTAAGAGAACTTTATTGCTTTATTTAAATTATTAACTTAAACTTAAAATAAGAGAATCTGAAATTTTACAATTTTTTAAGAAAGGAGGTTTATATATGACGTTTATTAAAGTAAAAACTTCTCTTGATGAAGAGATTTATATAAATACAGCTATGATTGTTTCTTTAGAAGATGCAGAAAAAGCAAATGGTTTAACTGTTATAAATCTTTTGAATGGAAAGCAAAGAACAGTTAAAGAATCTAAAGAAGTTTTAGCTGGGAGACTTACTCAAGCGATACCAGATAAAATTGTTAGTTTATAAAATGTGCTAGAATATTTTATAGCTTCTTTAATGATTTTTGTAAGAAAAGAAGGTGTGTTTATGAAATCTAGGTATGAAAGAAAAGAAAAGGAAGATTTTAAATCTAGTGTTCCTTGTCTTATTTTATATGTTAGAGTTTTTGAAGATATTAATTTAGATACAAAGATGAGATGCTTTGCAAAGGAATATCCAAAACTTAGTTTTGATGAATTTAATAAAAAGATAGAATTTATGTGCCCTAATGGAGAAGTTCTTGGGAGTCATAATAAAAATATTGAGAATAAATTCTCAAAAGTTGATTTAACTAATATTAGTGGTAATTTAGGGTTTGTTGTTTGTGATGATTATAGGCTTAATTTAAAAGAATCAGGAGAACTTTTTAAAGAGCTTTTATGGCATTTCGAAAATTGTTGAAAAATTTTTATAAAGATATTTGAAATTTATACTTTTTGTGCTAAAATATAAATATGCAAATTAAAACTCCGAATAAAGAAAAAAGTCCTGATGGGATGACAATTCTTTGCCATTTAAAATGGTTATGCTCATGAAAGAAAGTTTTTAACTTAATCTAGTAGGTATTAAAAACAGATTGTAAATTTGTTTTTAAGAGAGTAGGAGAATCTTTAAAAGAAGATTAATTAGAGCAAAACTTGTCAAGTACAAAAACAATTGATAAGATATTTTTAAGAGAGAGTTTTTACTCTCTCTTTTTTTTGTTGTTTTTTCTTAATTAAAAATACTAAAATATTATTAAGAAAATCTTTTTTTTTAGGAGGTATTGTTATGAATACTTTTTTTAGCAATGAGTTCGAACTTATGCAAAAAGGAAAAGAATACGAGGAATTTGCAAAACAAAAAGAAAATCAGAGAATTTTTGATAAAAATAGAAGAAAAGAAATTGATATTGAGAAAGAAAGTAAGCAAAATAGATTTAAAAAATAAGTTAAAATCAAAGACTTTAAATTTTTTGATTCAATAATATGTATTAGAACATTGTATTGATTTATTATTTTTTCCCCAGAGTTTATTCTCAAATTCTGGGGAAAATTTTTGTCAAAATATAGATATTAAAGCCTTAATATGATAATATAATAATATGAGTTTAATTTTAGGAGGAATAAAGAAAATTTAATGCTCCGAGATGTTTTTAATTCATCAAATGAAGAGAAAAAGTAAATAGTTCAAAAGTGAGAATAGTCTATTTTAAAAGACCGATTTTTGGTGCAAGTCCAAAATTTTCTAGTTTAAATTTTCTCCGTAATAATATTAAACCAAAGTTTAGAACCAAGAGACATTTTTTAATGTCAGATGACTGGGAAAAAGGTGTTATTATTCGAAAGCTTAAAGGTTTTGAGCCTAAAGGTAAGTACAATAATATCTGTTTCTGCTTGTAGCTTAATTGGTAAAGCAACGTACTTTGAATACGGAAGTTTGTGGTTCAAATCCATACGAGCGTTTAGGGAAACGAGCTGTCTAAACTTATTTTAATGATGCTTTTAAATTTAGAAGCTCTGAGTTGCTTTTAGCAACAAATGAAGAGTTAGAGGACGATGAAAATAAGCGGGTTTCTAGAGCCTTGGTTTAGCTTATTATAAGTGTAAAATTCTTTCCAATGAACGCCATGTCTTCTTATAAAAGACGTAAAAGGTATAAATATTGGTTTAAAATATAAAAAAGAATTTTTTAACCCATCTAAATTTAAACATTAAAAAGAGGAGCTTATATGCTCTTCTTTTTTGTTAGACACTTTTTTGTTTTAAAACAACTTATAGAGCCTATTATAGTAAAGTGTTTCAAGAAAAATAAATGTTTCATTTTGTTTTTCTCCTTTTCATGTTAATAGTTAAGTAGTGGGCTTAGCCTACTACTTTTCTTTTTTGAATCGTACTTTTAAGTGCGTATTTAATTTACGAAACCGTGCCTTTTTAGGTATAACACTGTGCTTTTATTGTTTTAGACAAATATTTTGTCTTTCCTCACTCTCCCAAAGCAGAAATGCTTTTGGGAGATTTTTTAGTTATTTGTGAGTTTTAAATATTTGTTAAAAAATATTAAGAAATCTTAAAAACTATAGATGTTTTAAAGGTTTGCATAATTTGGGGAGACATGGTACTTTATATGTGTAATAAAATGACTTATGTGTCAAGTATATTGTTTTAGACTCACATTTAAGACACCTTTTTCAAATTGTAACACTTAGGCAGAATATAATATATTATCAAAAAATTTTTCAAGAGGTGAAAAGTATGCAAAACAAAAAAGTTTTAAAAATACTTGGTGTTGCTGCTGTTTCCGCTATGATTCTTAGTGGATGTAATTCCCCGATTATTCCTCAATCTGCAGAACCTGAACTTTATGGACCAATGATTGAAGAATATGATTGGGAAGATGAAGATGTAAAAGAAGTAAATAACATAAATGTAGAAAAAGATGCTGAAAGTTCAAATGAGACTGTAAGCACTAATTCTACCACAGGCAAAATGGCTACAGAAGTTTCTGAGGAAATTATAGAAAGTACAAAAGAAGCTACTGAGAAAGTCTTAAACGAAGTTAAAGAAGATGCAAAAACTCCTAGTGAAAACAAAATCACTGAAACTAATGTGGATATTGAAGCTGACCTTTATGGTCCAATGATTGAAGATTATGAGTGGACTGAAGAACCTACTGAAGGTAATATTGAATATACTACTGATACTATAATTACTCCTCTTTATGGAGTTGTAGTTAAAGACCCAGAGCCAATTGTTGTTGACCCACAACCTCTCCTTTATGGTCCAGCTCCTAGAGAAGATGAAGATTTAATAGAAGAGCCTATTGAAGAAGATTTTCCTATTAGATGTTTATATGGAGTTGACCCTGGAAGAGATTATGATTTTCCTGAAGATGGAGTAGAAGCTCCTATTCAAGCTCTTTATGGTGTAGTTGTTCCTAAAATTTAATAACAAAAAAAGAGAAGTGGTTTTTGCTACTTCTCTTTTTTGTTTACTTAATCATTTTTATGTGATTTAAAAATAAAGGAAGGGTTTAAACCCTTCCTTTTAATTTTTTTCTATATCTATAGTTTTTTCTTGTTCTTTTTCTACAAGTTTGTTCTTTATTTTTTCTATTTCTTCTGATGAAAATTTTTTTTTATAAATACAAAAATCCTTGTTTTCGAAATAATCAGCTTTAAATTCTTCTTTATAATTCACTTTTTTTAATTGTGTTAGTTTTAATCCAAGTTCTTCATCTTTCTTGAAAATTTCTGTTAAATTTCTTATATCCCTTTCACTAAAAAGAGTGTAATCATAATTTATTTTCCTTCTATAACTTTTATAATCATCAAAAGAAATTTCATAATTGAATCTATTAGAAGGAATTTCATAATAATTTGTCTTAAGTAAAAGATTGGTTAAATTTTTATCTTCTATTTCTTTGTCAAAGTCAGTTATTGCTATTATTTGTTCAGGTTTGAAAATAAACTCATTTCTAAAAAGGTCTCTGGCTTTTCTTACTTGAGCGAAATAAAAACAATCAGATAATTTATCTATTTTTTCTTTATCTAAATTATTTTCTAATGCATAAGAAAAAGCTTCTATATAGTCTTTAGGAGTATTTGGTTCTTCCACTATTAAATGTTCTGTTCTAAAAATTTTATCTGATAAAGACATATCTTTATCCAATTCTATAAGTTTTAGCAATGGAGTTTTATAGTTTTCATCTTCTTTTATTTCGTATCTTGCAAAATTTTTTTTATAATATTCGTTAAATATTTCTGGCTTTTGTAAAATATATTCTCTTTTAAAATTTGTTTTATATTCTTCTGCTGATTTCATTTTCATATGTCCTTCAACAAAATCTCTATCTATCATTTGATTTATCCATACTATATCATCGCCCCATTGTTTGATATAATCTTTAACTTCTCTTTTCCAAAGTTTTTCTTCCCATTTATATTGAAATTCCATAACAAAAGCTCCTTTTTGTTTTTTATATATTTTATAAAAAAAGACTACCTCTTATAAAAGAGATAGTCTTTTAAATTATTTAAATGTAAATTTAGATTCGTCAGTTGCAAGCCACAAATCAACAAGGAAGATACTTGTGTAACCATCATTTTTTCCAGCGGTTATTGTTCCTCCAGGAATTGTAGTATTTGTTCCTGATGTTCCACTTCCCCATTTTTGATAGCTTCCTATTGCATAGAACCAATTAGAGTGACTTGTTGAACCATCGATAAGTGTTGCTGAACTTGTTGAATGTTCAAGCCCTCCCCAATAGTTTCCAGCAAGGTCAATAGAAATTGCTTCGTATCCAGTAACAAAACCTGCTCCACTATCTGTATTGGAATTTTTTTCGTCTTGAGGTCTATTTGTTTGCTTCCAAATATTTATATAATCTCTATCATTTCCTCTTGAATCATAGTTGCCATCTTTTGGATATCTGAGTCTAAATACATACTTTGTTTGAGTACTTGTCTTCAAGTTTTGGATAATACCTAATCTTGAGTATTTTGTTGCATCTTTTGTTCCTGTATTTAGAGCTTCTGCCTCTGAATTAAAGAATGTTGAATTCCTTGAATCGTGTCTAAATACTTTTACAAAAGTATATCCATTAGTTTTTATTAAATCATAAGCTTCGTTATTGTAATATCCAACAGCTGTTGTTGACCAAGTAGCAGTATATGTTCTATTTCCTGTTGAACCTTTATTTACAGTTACATTTCTTGTTGCAGATGAGAGTCCTGTTCCAGTCCATCCAGCAAAGAAATATCCACTCTTTGTAGGAATTGGAAGGCTAAATGCTGCATCATACTGAGTATAACTTGTCTTTTGACCAGATATATTTCCTCCGTCAAGATTGTAAGTTATTGTATATGAAGGAGCTGGTGAAATCTTTACATTTATACTCTTTACTTCTGTTTGTGCATAGTTTGTTGAATCTACAACTTTATAATAAACTGTATATGTTTTTGCTTCTTTTCCTGTAGGAATAGATGTGCTGTAATTTTTGTTATCAAGTGAGTATTGAATTTGTCCACTTCCTGTTGTACCAGCGTTTACAAGTGCTTGATTTGTTTCATTATATGTAAGTGTTTTAGCTGTTGGAGCAGTAAATGAATAACTTTGAACTGTAAAATCAATACTTTGATTTCCATTTGTTTTAGTTTTCTTTACTGATGTTCCTACATTTGTCGTTAATTTATATCCATTTTCAATTCTAAAATTTTTAATTTCTATAGATGAACCACAAGGTACGCCAGTACAGAAATCATAAGTGTTTTGACTTGTAAGCGTTCCATCTATATAAACATCATACATTAGATATTTTCCAGTATTTGTTCCATTTACGATATTATTTAAATCGAGACGTGGATACCAGTATCTGTAAACTGTTGTTCCGTCTGTATTTACTACAGTACTTCCTGAAGAACTTCTATAAAGGTAATCTGTAAGATAAGCTTTATATGCAGTATTATGTCCCCAATCAGCTCCATCGACACTATTTCCTTTTTCTATATAGATAGTTTTTGATGTATATGCACTATCAGTTGAGAGAGGCACTTTATTTGTAATATTTAAAACTTTATTATTATTCTTATCTACTGCCCAATCTTCAAGATTTACAGTAAGTGATGTGCTCCAATTTGCTGTAAAAGATTTATCTCCATAAGAACCTTTAGGAATAGATACTGATAATTGACTTGTGTTTCCGTTAGAACCTGTCCAACCAAGGAATCTAAATCCTTGTTTTAAAGGATTGTTAAGCTTTATTGTATCAGATTCTATTGTGTAACTTGTCGGATTAGTTGTATTACCTCCGTTATAATTATAGGTAATTGTATAATTTATTGGTGTCCAATTAGCAGTATAATTTTTGTCACCAATTGTTCCTTTTGGAATGGTTACAGTTGTTTGTGGAGTATTTCCATTTGAACCTGTCCATCCTGTAAATGTATAACCTGTTCTTTCTGGATTATTTAAATTAAATGTTTTTGTTTCTACGTTATAAGTTGAAGGATTTGTTGCAGAACCGTTATTTAATATATAGTCAATATTATAAGTTATTATATTTTTAACTTCTTTTTCACCGCAAATCTTACAATATCTAACAACATATCCATTTTCTTCTTTATAAGAGTCCCAATCATGTTCTGATGTTAAATCTTTATGTATAACAAAATTAAAACTTCCTTTGTAAGAGCCTGCTTCTATTTTAGAAGTAGAAATAGTTCCAGTAGTTTCTTTTTTTAATGTACCAACCTTCGGTACTGTAAAAGAAGTTTCTTGTTGTGTAATATTTGCTCTTATTTGTTTTTGACCTAAAGAGTCGCTTAAAATAAAACTTGTGTCTGGTTCTACATATATTGTTTCATGACCTGATAGGTCTCCTTCTATTGTTACTTTATAATTCTGGCTATAAATATCTTTTTTAGAACCATCAAGTACTATATTCTTCGGAATAGTAACTTTAAACCAAGAAGCTTTGCTAATTTTGACTCCCGATTCTACAGATTGCCCTTTTAGTGTATTGTTCTTTATTTCTATATTTTCTGATGCGAAAACTGTTTTTGACATCATTAAAAATACAAAAATAAGCGTATTAAAAATGATTAATGTCTTTATTTTTTTACTCATTTTAAAATCCTTTCAAGAAAGAAAATAAAGGCGGATATATTTTACTAGTATTGATATAACCGCCTATTTTCTTTTTATAGTTTAAGGTTTTATTTAAAAACTAATATTTATGTATTTTACATTATATTTATTTTTTAAAGTTATATTTTAAATTTTTATCTTAAATACATCTTCTTAAATTAAAATTTCACAAATTATTGATTTTGGTCAAGCATTATGGTATTCTTTAATAGGTAACTGATATTTAGCATAGAAAAATTAAGGAGTTTTTTAAGAATGAGTGATAATAGAATTGTAAAGAAGAAACATTTAAAGGAAGTATATGACTATAAACAGAAGCTTTTTACTGAACCTGTTCTTCAGCAACTTGCTATTGAACTTACACTTAATTGTAACTGTTATTGTAGACACTGCGGGTCTCATTGCGGGGATGTTCAAAATCAGAATTTAATTACTGATGACGAAATTTTATCTTTTTTAAAGCAGCTTAAGTCTGATTTAATTAAGAATAAGAAAAAGCCTCCATTTATTTTTGTAACAGGTGGTGAACCACTTCTTAGACCCAATGTTTGTGACCTTATGTATGAAATTAGAAAACTTGGATATCATTGGGGTATGACAACTAATGGTATGATGATAAATAAAGAAATGGCCAAAGATTTAAAAGATGCTGGTATTTATTCTATTGGTATTTCTCTTGATGGATTAAAAGAAACTCATGACTGGTTTAGACAGGTTAATGGTTGTTTTGATAGAGCTGTTCAAGGTGTTAAAAATATGGTTGAGATGGATATTGGAAATGTAATGGTAACAACCGTTGTTCATAAGAAGAATATTGGTGAACTTGAAGAGCTTTATACTTTTGTTAAAAGTCTTGGTGTTGATACTTGGAGAGTTATCAATCTTGAGCCAATTGGAAGAGCACTTGAAAACAAAGATTTAATGCTTGATTCTGATGATTATAAGTATCTTCTCAACTTCATTAAAGAAAAGAATTCTCCTGAGATGGAAGTAGCTTTTGGTTGTAACCATTTTGTTGGTATTGACCTTGAAAACGAGGTTAGACCTTGGTATTATTTATGTCAGAGCGGACTTAGAATTGCTTCTATTCAGTCAAATGGTGATATTACTGGTTGTCTTGATATTAGAAGAGGTGATAGCGAAGCTGGAGAAAAAATTATTCAGGGTAATATTAGAACTGACAATTTTTATGATGTATGGATGAATAAATTTGAAATCTTTAGAAAGCCAAAAGCACAAAAGACTGAAATGTGTAAAAATTGCACATATCTTAAGGAATGTGATGGAGGTGGATTCCATACTTGGAATTTTGATGAAAATAAACCAATGCTTTGTATGCTTGATGAGCTTGGTATTGACCATTCAGTATTTTCAATTAAGAATTCAGATTTAACAAAAATAAATAAATCTCCCACTTCTATAAGTGGAGAATAATAAAATATTTTTAGCTGCAGTAGGGGCGGAGCTAGGTGGTACT
>OCVV011291897.1_pt1 | contig 15139 bp, 11 predicted proteins | sample 1539721 | NCBI WGS metagenome assembly OCVV01 (sample SAMN02144230, study PRJEB22623) | gut metagenome | biome: sheep rumen | host: Ovis aries | place: New Zealand
ACAACAACTAACACAAATAGACAAAACAAACAACAAAATAACACAAGAAACAGAAAACAAATACAACCAAATACAAAACACACTAGAAAATAGTTCCATTAACAAAGAAGTGAAAGATCAATTAAATAAAATTTTTGAAAACAACGAAAAATTAGCTCTAGAAACAGAAGAAAAAATTAATAAAATTCAATCCATATTAGAAAACAATGATATAACTATTAACGAACTTAAAGATTATCTAATTAAAATAGATAAAAAATCTTCTTACAATAATTTATATTTAGACAGCAAGTTCAATGAAAATGAAAGATTTTTAGAAAAATCTTTTGAAAAAATTAATGAAAAAATATAAAATTATTATTTCTTCTTTTATTGTTTTTTTTTAACTTTTGAAGGGTGAAAAAGTGGTATTAATATCTTTTGTTATAACAATAGTAAATGATAATTTAGAACAGTTATTCCAATGTGTTGAATCTATACTCTCTTTAGATTTTAATGATTACGAAATATTATTAAAGGATTCTTCTGAAAAAATTGTTAAAGATATTAAAAAAATACTCAAAGATGAAAAAAAAATTAATTTTATAAAATTAAATGAAGAAAATGCAATTTTTAAGAATTCTGCAATAGATAATGCTATTGGAGATTACCTCTGCTTTTTAAACTCAAATGAAATTATTAATTCAGATTCTTTATCAACATTAAATTCATATTTATTAAAAAATACAGATAATATGATTTCAATGAATTATTCTGAGAATGAATCACGTTTTGAAAAAACTAATTTTGTAAATGTCTTCGAAAAAACTGAAAATAAATGTTTTACTGATTATGGATTACCAGTTTATTTATCTAAAAACATAATACGAAAAGAAATTATTCAAGATAAAACTTTGAAGTTTGCTGATGATTCACAAGATTCTGAGTTTATTTTCTTATGGAATCTTTTAAAGGAAATTCAGAACTTTACTTATATCCCTTTAAATTTTATAAAAAATACTAATAATAAAAATGAAAATAATAAAGAGGACATCATAACCTTTTTAAAAGAGTATGAACATTTATTATCTTTAATTTCATCGGAAGAGTTTTTAGTTAGTTTTGAGAATATTTATGAGATATTAACAAGATTAAAAGAATATGATATCAATAATTTAGACTCAAAAAAACGTTCAACACTACACAAGCTAATTAATAACATCTTGAATACAATTAATGATTTTCCAAAAAGTATGTTGAAACATGAATTGAAAATATATTTATTGTATTTATTAGACCAAATTGATAATGCTGAGAATGAAACAGATATATTAGTGTCTGTGATTATTCCAACATATAATGTAGAAAAATATTTGGATGACTGCTTAAATAGTTTAATAAATCAAAGTCTAAAAGATATTGAGATTATCTTAGTTGATGATTGTTCAACTGATTCAACAACAGATATAATTTCATATTATGAAAACAAGGATAACAGAATAAAATCTTATTTAAGTAAGGATAAATTAGGATGTGGCGGTTGTAGGAATGTTGGATTAAAACTTGCAAGGGGTAAATATATACAGTTTGTTGATAGTGATGACTGGCTTGATTTGGATGCACTTGAAAAAATGTATAATGTTGCTGAAAATTTAAAAACACAAGTAATCCTTTTTAAAGTAATTACATATGATGAAAATGAAAAAGCATTCAAAAGAACGGACTATTATGATATTAAAAATTTAAAAGGATTTGAAAATAAAGTGTTTAATATATTGGATCTTAAATCCGGACCGTTTTACGTTACAATTTCAGCATGGAATAAATTTTATTTAAAATCTTTTTTAGACAGACATAATGCTCAATTCCCAGAGAATTTAATTTTTGAGGACAATCCGTTTTTCTTCAACGTTTTTTGTCAAGCAAATAGTGTGTATTTGATGGATGATTATTTTTACAACAGAAGAATCAGATCAAATTCAATTATCACAACTGAAAAAAAATTACCCTTGAATACCATTGAAATTGTTGAACAGGTACTTGATATATTTTTAAAAAATGAATTGTATGACTACTATAAATATCATGTTGTAAATTATATTCTGTTCCAGATTCATAAATATAGTGAAAATATTCCTGATGACTTGGAAAAAGAATTTATTTCACTTGCTAAAAATAAAATATATAAATTCATGTTTGATTATGAATTATATGATGACTTTTTAACATATTCTAATAAAAATAATAGAACTTATTTAAAAGAAATATTAGGTTTAAATGAATTAAATAATTAAAAAAAAAGAAATAGGAATTGATTATAATTCTTCAGAATTATATAATTCACAAAGTTCAGTGAAAGGACATTCCATGTGTTGTGGATTAATTGGTTTACAGATGTTTTGACCAAATTGAACCATAAGATCATTTATTGGTAACCAATAGTTTTTTGGAACAATTTCTCTTAAAACTTCTTCTGTTTCTTCTGGTTCATTTGTATGAACTAATCCTAAACGATTTGAAATTCTGTGAACATGAACATCTACTGGAATAGCATCTTCCTGAAAACCAAAGACTAAAACACAATTTGCTGTTTTACGTCCCACGCCCGGTAGTTTAACTAATTCATCAATATCATCAGGAACAATTCCGTCATATTCCTCTAACAGTATATTAGAAACTTCTTTTATCCTTCCTGCTTTAACATTATAAAATCCGGCCTGTTTTACTAATTCTGCTATTTTCTCTACAGGTGCATCTGCAACATCTTCCATTGTAGGATATACACTAAATAGGTTTTCTGTAGCTTTATCTGTGTTTTCATCCCTTGTTCTTTGTGAAAGTATTGTTCTTATCAAAACTTCATAGGGAGTTTGATCTTCAAAGGTTCTTCTTTCAAAAATACTTTCAAGTTCATCAACAATATATTTGATTTCATCTATCGTGAAATCACCTTTCATACTTTCATCCATAATAATCCCTTAACCTATAATTGAATTCATAACATCAAGGAAATTTGGGAAGGAAATATCATAACATGATGCATCTTTAATGCTAATATTTCCAATTTTTAATCCAAGAATATAAAATGCCATAACCATACGATGATCCATATGTGAATCAACATTACCCCCTGTAGGGTTTCCTTTTATGATTAAACCATCTCTAAGTTCTTCAACTTCAACACCAACATTTTCCAGTTCAACAGCACAGTTATGAACACGATCTGTTTCTTTATAACGTGCATGTTCAACACCAGTAATCTTGGAAGTACCTTCAGCCTGAGCCATTAATACTGCAACAGTTGGAAGTAAATCCGGAGCATTAGATAAATCAATGTCAAATGCTTTTAAGTTTCCATCACTTTGAATGTGAATCTCTGTTTCATTGACATCCACATTTGCACCCATTTTTCGAATAATATCAACAATAACCTTATCTCCCTGCATCGAATCCTTATATAAATTCTGTATAGTAATATCAGATGGAATCATACTGGCTGCAGCTAAAATATAAGAAGCTGAAGAATAATCCCCCTCAATAGTATAGTCCGCACATTCATATTTTTGCGGTTCAATGTAATAAGAGGAGTATTCAGGCTGATTTGTTGTATCATATTCAAAATCAATTCCAAATTTACTGATAACACTTAAAGTCATATTCACATAAGGTTTAGATACAAAAGTTCCGCGAACATTCAAAGTAACAGGATTTTTAGAGTAGGGAGCAGCCATAATAATAGAAGAAATAAACTGACTACTTACACTTCCATTAATATCCGTTTCTCCACCGTCAAAACCACCTTTAACTATTATTGGTGGTGTACCATTGCTTTGAGATGAATAAATTTGAACACCCAAATTACCCAATGCATCAATTAAATCCTGCATGGGACGTTTTCTTAAGGATTCATCCCCTGTAAAAATAGTATAATTAGCACGAGGTGCAATTGCAGCAACACTACTAAGTATTCTTACACTTGTACCTGAATTTTTTACATCAATAACATTTTCAGGTGTTCTTATGTATCCTGCAGTTCCCTGCACAATACATTTATCTGGATATCTTTGGAAAAGTGCCCCCAACTGTTCACAAGCTTCCAAAGTTGCAAGAGTATCTTCAGAATATAAAGGATCCCTTAAAATAGATTCTCCCTCTGCTAAAGCCGCTGCGATAAAGGCTCTGTGAGAATAACTTTTTGATGCAGGAGCTTTAATTGTACCTGAAATTTTGTTTACTTTTTCAACTTTTAAATCCATAAAAAAGTCTCCATAAAAAAATAAAATAAAATGAGTAGTAAAGAAGTTTATTGTTGAACTTCTAATAGTATATCATAATTTTCTGTTTTGATAATGTCTACAATTTCACCTGTTTTACTTACAAGATCAGATTCAGTAGTAATATGGTCTTTTGTGAATGCAACATCATCTACAATGACTTCACCATTAGCATTTAATTCATCCATTATAACTTGCGGATCAGTATTTGCTATGAAATCAATGATTTTTTTGGCATTCTGTTTGAATTCTGGACCAATTTTACTCATAACCGGTTCAATTACTTTAACTTTTTCATGTAAGTCAGGTTTACCGTTTTGAACAGTGATATTTTCAACTTTGTTCGTGTTTTTAATATCATCAATGGTCAAATTAACTTTTTCAACATCTTCTGTGTAAATGTTAACTGTATTTAATAATTGATTTAATGGAATTCCATGTGATGACTTATATCTTCTTAATTCATCTATAATATCAACAGCATAGCTACCGGTTAATTCAACATCATCACTTATTAAATCTTCTTCTACTTGTGGCCATCCACCATTATGTAAATCAAATGAATTGTTTCCTAAATATCCACTTACCTGATCAGCAAAGAATGGCGTTATTGGTGCCATCAAAGCAAGAACTGTTTCAATAACTTTTTTAAGTGTGAACTTAGCATCCTGCGTTGAAGTTGTATCTTCATATAACCTGTATTTTACTGCTTCAATGTATTCATCACAGAAGTCATGCCATACAAAGTCATAAATAGCCTGTTCAGCGTTTGCAAAGTTATATTCTTCAAATGCCTGTGTAACTACTTTGTTTAATCTGTTAAGTTTTGATAAAATCCATTGATCAATAATATTGTTTTCGCTTAACTTTTCAGGAACATTATCATCCAGGTGCATACTGATAAATCTGAAAGCATTCCAGAATTTTCTTAAGAATTTATATGCATGTTTAATATCTTTCCAGCCGAATGGTACATCTGAACCAGGAACACTGTTTGCACTCCAAAGTCTTAATGCATCTGCACCGTATTCAGTAATAACTTCTTCAGGAGCAATAACGTTTCCTAAAGATTTACTCATTTTATGTCCATCTTCACCGAATACCATACCATTAATTACCAGTTCATCAAATGGTTTTTCTCCTGTCAATGCATAACAACGCATGATTGTATAAAATGCCCATGTTCTAATAATGTCATGTCCCTGAGGTCTTAATGTTGATGGATAAACTTTTTCCCATCCAGGGTTTGGCCAGTCTGCAATAGTTAATGGAGTAATTGAACTGTCCATCCATGTATCAAGCACATCTTCTTCTGCTGTAAAAGAGTTACATCCACAACTACAAGAATGATCCGGTTTGTCGATTGTTGGATCTACAGGAAGTTGTTCAACACTAGGTAATACTACTTCATGACATTCATCACAGTACCAGACAGGAATAGGTGTAGCAAATATTCTTTGTCTGGATATACACCAGTCCCAGTCCATACTTGTTGCCCAGTTTTCCAGACGTTGATACATATGCCCAGGAATCCATCTCATACTTTTTGCTTGTTCAACAATTTCATCCTGCATTTTACTAACTGCAACAAACCATTGTTTTTTAGTCATTATTTCTATAGGTGTTTTACATCTCCAACAAAGACCCACATTTTGATCTACATCTTCCTGTTTGATTAAAAATCCTTCATTTTTAAGGTCTTCGATAATGGCTTTTCGACATTCTTTTATTGCCATACCCTCATATCTACCTGCAACTTCAAGCATTAACCCGTTTTCACTTATTGCATCAATAACATCCAAATCATATCTTGTTACCCATTCAACGTCGGTTTTATCCCCAAATGTACAGATCATTACTACACCAGTACCATACTCAGGATCAACAGATTCGTCAGTAATTATTGTAACTTCTCTGTTGTAAATTGGAAGTGTAACTGTTTTTCCATGTAATTTTAAGTACCTTTCATCATCAGGATGAACTACAACTGCTACACAGGCACATAATAATTCAGGACGTGTTGTTGCTATGGTTGCATTACCTGAACCATCAGAAGCTGGGAAATTAACATAATTAAGTTTTGTTATATTGTCTTTGTATTCCACTTCAGCGAATGCTATTGCTGTTTCACAACGTGGACACCAGTTGATAGGATGAATATCCTGATAAATCATGTCTTCATCGTATAATTTAAGGAAAGATAACTGTGTTCTTTTTTTGTTTTCTGGAAGCATAGTTATGTATTCATGATCCCAATCCTGTGAATAACCCATACTTCTCATCTGTTTTCTCATTTTTTCAATGTTTTCATGGGTTAAATCAATACAATAATCTCTGAAAGTTTCCCTAGGAACATCATTTTTCTTGATTTCATGGATTTCTTCTACTTTAACTTCAGTAGGAAGACCATGACAATCCCATCCTTGAGGGAATAAAACATCAAAATTGTTCATTCTTTTATATCTGGCAATAATATCCATATAAACCCAGTTTAAAACGTGACCCATATGAAGTTTACCCGTTGGATATGGCGGTGGTGTGTCAATAATATAAGTTGGTCTTGTTCCATCACCTATAAATCTGTAAGTATTGTCTTTCTGCCATAGACTTTGTAATTCTTCTTCTTTTGTATGATCATAATCTTTTGGAATTTCATTACTACTCATTTAAAAAATATCTCCTTTTTTGTAGATTATAATTTACATTAACAATGGAATTATCTGTTATTAAAAAAAAAATTTTTAGATAATTCTTCATTATAATATAATATATGTGAAAAATACAATATAATTTTAATGAATTAGAAAAAATAATCACCGATTTAAATATGGGATAAAAAAAGAATAGAAAAAAATTAATTACTGTACGATGACAATATTAATGGCGAAGAATATTTATAATATATTTGTTTTTGTTTATTGGATAAATTTCTTACATAATTTTTATTTATACGCATTAAAACATTATTTAAAACTTCAATAGTACCATAATCAAGACCATCTAATGAATTATTATTATTTTCCATGATTATTTCAATATATCTCAATAAACGTCTGTATAATGATTCTTTTATTTTTTCATTATTACAGTTTAAATTATCCAAAACTTCAAACATGTCTTTAATCCTTTTAAGAGGAATACTAAGATCTTTTAAATTATTTGAAGATGAATTTTGATTTGATTCCCTGTAAAAATAATATGGAACATTTTTATATACTATTCCATCAGCTTTTAGTGCAGATTCATAGAAAAATGGATTATCAACCCAAGCACCACCCTCTTCTTCTAAAAATTTTATATCATTATTTATTAAAAAACTTCTTTTATAAATTGCAGCCCATATGGACGGATGACCTTCCAGGAATAAAGGTTGATTTTCTGCAATAAATTTTGTTCCAGGATAAGTTAAATTTCGTTTAACCTTATCAATGACAATTCTTTGTTCGCCACCATCTTCATAAAGATGATAAAAAGTTGATTTGATAATATCTATGTATCCATATTCAGATAAATTATATAAACTTTCCAACATATCCTCTTTGACATAATCATCTGTTTCTATAATCGATATGTACTGACCTTTAGCATTACGAATACCCTGATTAACCTGAGCACCATAACTTTTTTTATTGGAAAAAAATACTCGGACCCTTTCATCTTTCTTAGCATATTCTTTAAGAATATCCAATGTTCCATCATCACTACCTGCATCAACACACAATATTTCAATATCTTTTAGTGTCTGGTTAATAACACTTTCAATACATTGCTTAATATAATCTTTAACATTTAATGATGGAAGTATTACTGAAACTTTTGGTTGATTGTTAGATGCCATTTAGTGACCTCCCGGATTATTTATTATAGAACTATATGTTTGTCGGAGTAATTCAAAATCATCAGAATTTTCTGTACATAAAACCTGAATGAAAATTTCTTTATTACTTTCATCAATATTTTCCATAAAATCATCAAATAATTGCCCATTTTTAAGAATTTTCATGTACGCCTTTTTCATTTCCTGGAAAAAAGTATTTTTATATTCTTCTTTAATTTTAGTATATCTATTATAAATTGAACGTATTCTACTGTTGTATAAATAATCTTTATGATAATCAAAATGATTATACTTTTCAAAAGTATCCCATATTAACTCATTTATTTCTATAGAATCCAAAAATCTTAAATCACCATTATTTGTTGATGATGTTGAATAAAAACGACGAATAAATAAAAATTCATTCAAAAATACTATTTTTTCAGCATTGAACAGAACTTCCCAAAAAAATATGTTGTCATCAAAAATTAATCCCTCAGGAAAAATAATGTTATGATCTACAATGAATTTTCTATTGTATAACTTACTCCACGGAGTAACAGACATGGAAAAAATTAAATCCTTAACATCTTCATAAGAAAATACATTATCTTTAACTCTATTATAAACTTCTTTCATAGTATATGATTTTGTTTCATAATATTCACCTTTAGAATTATTGTAGTTAATTGCTTTAAATATTACAAAATCAACATTATTTTCTTTAGCTTTCCTGTAAGTAAGTTCCAATGCATTAAATTCAATAATATCATCAGAATCCATTAAAAACAGGTATTCACCCGTTGCATAAGTCATTCCTTTATTAGTAGCAGCAGCATGTCCTGCATTTTTTTGACTGATAACTTTCATTCTTTCATCAGTTTTTGCATATTTTTCCAATATATCCAATGATCTATCACTTGAACCATCGTTTACACAGATTACTTCAATATCTGTTAAAGTTTGATTTAAAACAGAATTCAAACAATCTTCCAAGTAAGATTCAACGTTATAAACGGGTATTACTACTGAAACTTTTACCATGAAAACCACTTAATCCTGATTAATCTGAATACTTTAGTTAATTTCCAACTATTGGATGATGTTAAACTTTTGTTGAAATTTTTTATCTTTTTTTCTTCACTTTCTAATATTTTACTGTACCTTTTCATATATTCAATAGACTGCTTATCTTCATAAACATTTTTTAACAAAAGATATTCTTCCAAACTTTCAGAAATTATTACTTGTTCAAAATTCTTACGATTAACCTTGGAAATATTATCAAGAATATCCGTTATATTTTTATCATCCAATAATTCTATGAATGAATTTCTTAAAATAATATATGATGCTTTTTTATCTTCAAAAGTTATTTGATTGAATTTGTTTAATAATTTTTGTATGTAATTATCTTTAGATTTTAAGTAATAAATACTGGATTTCAAATACTTTAAAATATCATTCTGTGCTTTAACATATTTTTCAAAGTAATCAAGTCCAATATTATTGAAATACTCGGTTTTTTCTTTATACAATAACTCATTAACAAATAATATTTTCTCTGCTTCAATCAATGTTTTAATATTTAACAGCTCTGAATGTTCAATATTTATCATGTCAAAATTATTCTGCAAGAATTCCTTTTTGTATATTTTTGAGAAAATACTTTCATCAATTCCAAAAAGATAATCTTTAATATTTTCGTGGGACACCATTCGATTTCCAGAAATTCTGGATAGAATATTCATGTTTTCTAAATAGTCACAATTTTTGTTAAATATTAGCACGTCAGGATTTGATTGTAAAATTTTTATTAATTTATTTAATACATTTACATCAAGTTCTTTATTTGAATCCATAAATAAAATATATCCTGAATTAATATCATTAAATAATTCATTGGAGATTGAATTTATAAAAATTACTCTGTTTTCATAGTTTAAACTATTTTTATCAATTGTATCCCCAGTTATACAATATATTTCAGATTCTGGTATGATGTTTATAATAGTTTGAACATTCTTTTCGAAACAATTATAATTTTCATTATCAACCTTTGTGACTACGGCTATTTTGTTCATCGTCTTTCTCCAATTAGAATTTGTGTTTTATTGAACGAAGATAACTTGTTAATTTCCAGCTTTTAGAATTAAGAATATCATTATTCATTTTAATAAAATACTTGATATCATTTTTGTATCTGCCTATTAATGAAGATAATTTTCTTTTTTCATCAAAAGTGTATTCTTCTATCTGTTTGAGTTCAAAAAATGAAGATTTGATAAATTCATTATTATTACTTGTTTTTTTGGATATTTTAGATAATTCATATAACCTGTCTGAATCTATATAAACACCTTCAATCATACTTTCCTCAAATATACAATACTTAATCAAATTATAATTGTTATCTTCTTTCTTGTTAAAACCGTTTTTAACCATATCAACAATAAAATAACCATAATCTGTTTTGTTAAAAATATTATCAGGTAAAATTTCTTTAACTACCTTTTTAACCGTTTCATCCTTATAATTTTGTCTAAAATTTAAATAATCTATGAACTCTTTCTTATATAACTCCCGTATATGCTTAAACTGAGCTTTATCCAAAATATTAAATGTATCTATAAAATGTTGAACATAATCCTTAACTTTATCGTATCCTTGGACTTTAATATTAACTCCACCACTAGCAGAATGATTATAACCATATAAATCAAGATTTACAACTGGTATTTTATCAACATTAGTTAATACTTTTGCCAAGAATACAGGATCTTGTCCTCTAAGTAAATTAGGAAAAAAGATATCATTTTCTTCAAGAAAACTTTTCTTATAAATATTTTTATAAAAAGCCCATGGAATTCCATATTCCCATGGATTTATTAGATCAAATTTATCGAAATAAGTAAATAATGTATCATTATATGCATAATTTTCTTCTATAACCCCTTTTTTATTAATTCTTTTAAGGTTTGCTGCAACAACATCTGCATCATAGTTTTGTGCTAAATTATACATTTTTTCTAATGCAGTTTTGTCCAAATATTTATCATCAGCATCTAGAAAAGCCAAATATTTACCCTTGGCACTTTTAATTCCATTGTTTCTTGCTTTTCCGGAACCGCTATTTTTTTGTGAGATATATTTAAAATTATCATGCTCTTTAATAAAACTCCCAATAATATCCTTTGAATTATCTGTTGAACCATCATCTATTATAACTACTTCATAATCATCAATAGTCTGTTGAATAATACTATTTAATGACATTTCTAGGTATTCTGCTGCATTGAATACTGGCATAATGATTGAAAGTTTAACCATGAAAATAATCCCCTTAAATCAATAAATTATACTAATAAAATATATGAAAAAAATATTATATACATTATTCGATGAATGAAAGTTAGTAATAGAAAATGTTAGTGGAGAAATTAAAATTTATAATGAAAAAATTCTAAAAAACAGAGAAGTACAAAAATATTTATCAATATATATAGCTAAAAATAGTATTATGAAAAGTTTCAAAACAACTGATAATATCAAAAATTCTCTTAAAAAAATATTTAATGAAAAAAACACATTAAATAATGAAAACATAAATATTTTAAATAATATTTCAGAGAATTTGTTAAATAATGATTTTACTAATTTTGAAGCTTACAATAAGATTTTGGAATACGGCCTTTTTGATGAAAAATATTATTTAGAACAATGTGAGTTTAAACCAAGTATTAATCCACTGCTTCATTATATTTATCAAGGCCATAAATACGATTATAACCCCTGTGAAAAATTTGATACAAAATTTTATAGAGAATTTAATAAGAATATCAGTGAGGAAAATCCGTTGGTATACTTTGTTGAAAAAGGAATTAACGAGGGGATAATCAAAATAAACAAGGACATATGGCAACCATTATCCATTAACAAATATGAAATATATGAAAAAATTAAAAAATATGATAAATATGCTTTAAATATTGAAAAAAGAGAAATACCTATAATTATCTCTTTAACCAGTTATCCTAAGCGTATAAATGAAGTAATGTATTCAATTTACTCTTTATTTAATCAAAATTTGAAAGCTGATTGTATCATACTGTGGCTTGCTGAAAAAGAATTTCCAAATCATGAAGCTGATTTACCAGAGGAATTACTGAAATTTAAAGAATATGGTTTAACTATAAAATGGTGTGACAGCTTAAAATCTTATAAAAAACTCATACCTTCCCTTAATGAATTTCCTGATTCACTGATTGTTACTGCTGATGATGATTTATATTATCCGGAAGACTGGTTATCCAAATTATATAATCATCATAAAAAATATCCTAAGGACATTGTAACACACAGAGCACGAAGAATAAGATTTAAAAATGGCAAACTTAGAAAATATAAGGAATGGATGGTCTGTGAAAATGAGGAAGATGCCAGCTTTTTAAACTTCTTTACAGCAGGTGGCGGAACTTTATTCCCACCTTATTCGTTATCTGAACAAATAAACCAACAGCATATATATAATAAAATATGTCCAACTGGAGATGACATATGGTTTTGGGCTATGGCCATCATTAATAACACAAAAATAAGAGTAGTTAAAGACAATATATCCAGGATAAGATATGTTAATCCTGCAAGAGATATTGTATTTAATAAGGATACTTTATGGTCATATAATGAAACGCATAATGATGAACAGTTCAAATTAATACTTGATGAATTTCCAATTATAAAAGAAAGAATAGTAACTGAATATAACAATCTAAAATAAACCAGTACCATTATAATTTAAACAACACAATTTGAGGTAAAGTACCATGATTCTAAATTTATTAAAAGATTGTAAAAATGATATTTTATCTAATCCCCAAACTTTCGAATTCAAAACTAATGCACAAAAATTTACAATACATTTAAAAATTAAAGATGCTGTTAACGGATATTTCCCACATGTCGGCATTTCTGCACAGATAGGATTAATGGTTTTGTATAAAAAAGAAGATGATTCCAGTTGGTTAAACATTGATGCTTACACTGAAAGACAGAACACTGAAATATTTATGCATCATTTTGTAAAAAAAGGGGAAGAATATAAAATATTAATATATGGACCTATTCTCAGTAAATTAGAAAAATTGGAAGTTGAAATACCTTCAGAATCTACAGCAGAGATAATTAATGATCAAACTACTGATATTTTAGTTTTAGGTGGACCACACAGCTTTGGTATTGGATGTACTACAGCAGCTTTTCCTCTATCAAGTATTATTCAACGAAAATTTGATGCAAAAATGAATAATTTAACTTTTAATAATCCAAATTACTTAGAAAATATAAATGAATACTATAAAAATAATGATGTTAATAAAAAGTATGGAATTGCTCTGTTTGAAGTTGATTATGTTAACCAAAACGATGAGACTACAAAAAAATATCTGAAAAACATAATATATAATCTTAAAAAGCACTGCAATAATATAATATGCTGGTATACTTTACCTCCATACAAATCAAATAAAAAGGAAATTATACAGGAATTATTAAAAGAAGAACTTACTGATGAAAGTATTAAATTATGTGATTTTTCATTTTTATATGATGAAGAATACGTTGATTTATGCACATTCAGTGGTAATTTCATAAATGATTCAGGAAATGTAATGATTTTTAAGAAATTAAAACCTATTCTTGAAGAGATTTTAATAGAAGAACTATTTAAGGGGTTATAAAATGGAACATATGAATAACATAAATGATTCTTTAAAAACTATAAATGAAGAGAATATAGAATATTTAGACTTATTTGATTATCCTGAGTTATTCTATGGAACATTAAGTTTTACAAAAGACAGATTAGATTTTTCTAAATTTTCAAAAGAAACACAAGAAGAAATGAAGCTTTATGGTGATGGTGCTGTTCGTGAAATGAATAATTTAAACTGTTCAGCAAGTGGAGTGCGTTTAAGATTTAAAACAAGCTCAAATAGAATTATTTTTAAAGCCAAATATAAAAGAAAATGGAGTTACCTAAAGATGGTTAACTGGGGTTCATTGGGATTTGATGTTTATAAACTTAAAGATGACAAATATTATCATAAAGCCGTTTTTGCCCCAGACAATGGACATGATACTTTTGCAGAAATAATGTATGAAAATCCAAATACTAAATTATGTATATTTTTACCTAATTATACTACAATTGAAGAGTTATATATAGGTATTGATAAAAATTCTACTATTGAAAAAGTTGATTATCCTGAAGAAAAAAAGTTACCTATACTTTTTTATGGAAATAGTGTTACACAAGGTTCTTCTGCATCACGAAGTGCTAACAGCTTTCCCAATTATGTAAGTAAAATGTTGAATAGAGATATCATAAATATGTCCTGTTCATCATGTTGTCAAGGAAATAAATCAGTAGCAGATGTTATTGGAAAAATAAACTGTCACACCATTGTAATTGATTATACACGAAATGCTGGTACAACAGATTATTTTAAGCAAACTCATGAAAAATTCTATAAACAAATCAGACAACACCATCCTGATACAAAAATAATACTTCTTACAACTGAATCATTCAATCATTGGTTTGAATATTACGATTTCGATGAAATCGTTGAACAAACATATGAAAATGCTAAGCAACGTGGAGAAAATGTAGAAATAATAAGGGTACAGGAGTTATTTGAAGAGGAAGAATATGATCTAATTGCAATAGATGGTTCCCATTACACAGATTATGGAATGTACACAATAACTAAAAAACTTTGTGAAATAATTGAAGATTAATTAAAAAATAATTACACCATCACCCCCTAAATTATCTTATTTTTAACAAATAAAATTATAAATAATACATATTACTTAATAATTACCTATTTTTATTATAAACAACATTTAATTAATTCCAGAGAAAAATAGTGAAAAAATTTATACAAAATTAATAAAAGAAATGATAAAATTTTTGAGATAGTGTCAACACTTGTGGGTATGAATTTCATATTACAATCTAGTTACAAAAGTATGAAGTTAAATTTGATGTTATAAATTTGTTTTT
>OCVV011123640.1_pt1 | contig 15138 bp, 12 predicted proteins | sample 1539721 | NCBI WGS metagenome assembly OCVV01 (sample SAMN02144230, study PRJEB22623) | gut metagenome | biome: sheep rumen | host: Ovis aries | place: New Zealand
AACTATTTTAAGTTTTGAATCCGTAGTATCACCGGAGGCAGCCGCACTGCTACCAGACTTGCCGCACCCTGTAAGACCACCCAGTATGAGGGATGCACTGATCATTCCCGCCAAAAGCTTTTTACTTTTCATTTTTCCTCCAAATCTTTTATAAAAAACTTATCACTATCACATATTCACAAATTGATTTTGCAACACTGTCGCATATTATATCAGCATCCGGATAAATGTCAATACATTTTGCAACAATGTTGCATTTTTACAAAATAAACCTGACCGGATCAATCATGAGAAGTACAGGCTTCTCACAATCATCCCGGTCAGGTACATAAGATTTGTAACGCTATTCTTTTGTTAATTTAACTAGCTACTCAGGAATTGTCACTATGGTTTTCTTCAGCTTTACACTCATCGCACTTACCAATTATCATGGTTTTGGAAGAATCAATATTAAGCCCATATTCCCTCTCCAGCTTCTCGGCAAAGTCGTGAACAAAAGGATTCTCCAGATGAAATATCCTGCCACATTCACTGCACTGGGCATGCATATGCTCATCACAGTGCTGATGCGACTCTGAATACTGGTAATACCAGGCATCCTGATTGGGCTCTTTATATCGGACCAGGTCTCCATTTTCACATAGACGGTCCAGATTCCGGTAAACAGTAGTTCTATTAACACCACTGTCCTCCAGCTTCAGATAATTATATACCTCTCTTGCGGTAAATCTCCTGTCAGAATGTTCCTTCAAATACTGGATTATATACTCTCTTGCTTTCGTTTTATAAGAATTTCTCACTTCTTCACCTGCCAAATTAATATTATAGAACTACATTTAGAACTACTATTCGCCGTGTTTATTGCAATTCATCCCGCCACCTATAGAGGTGGGGGATTTCTTGCTCACGGCGTGTTAAAACCAATCACATTTCACGATAAACACCAGTAATAATTTTACCTTAACTATTCCCTTCATGCAATCCTCTAACGTTCTTTTGGTTTTCGATTTTTAAACATAGCCGCCCCTAACGGCTCGCTCAGAATATATTCTACCACCAGTATGATAACAAATGTGCAACAAAAAACAGCGTTGAATCATCAACGCTGCAATCGTTAACTCCGCTAAATTTTCAGCTTTCCTTAATGTCCTCCAGATACTTATCAAGCCTGCTTCGATAATAGAGCATTTTGGGATAGGATACAAGTCCAAAGCCGGATATGATAAGTATAATCACCATTCCCGGAAGACGGGTACACATATAGCGATATCCTCTATCTTTATTATTCTTTATTATTCTTAATCTTTCTGTTAACTCTTCATTATTCTTAACCCTTCTGTTATGCTGGAAAGCCTACAGCTCAGGTAAACCACTAATCATTTATAGCCATAACAGAATCTCTTCTGACTATATCCCCGGCAACAACCACTCTTCCAACATAGTAATCACTGTCTTCCATTGATTTTCTGAGTATTCCAACTACATCTCTGACCATCGCATCCATATCTATACGGAAGGTTGTAAGTGCAGGCGTAGAAAGGCTGGCATGAATGGAATCATCGAAGCCCACAACAGATACATCCTCCGGAACTCTTTTCCCCATCTCCTTTAACGTGTTGACCAGTTGAAATGCTATACCGTCACAATTACAAACAAAGGCAGTCGGCATCTTTTCAGGAAAGCTGAGCTCGATAAAGTCTCCATCCTCATCCCTGTCCTCTAATATACTGTCATGCCTTACATTAAGATTATTCTCATATAACGCCTTTCTGTATCCCAGATATCTGTCCATGATGGAATTAGTAGCTTTATAGCTGCCCACAAATCCGATATCCTTGTGACCGGCTTCGATCAGAAGCTTCGTCATCAGATAACAGCCATGCAGATTATCAGCCACAACAGAGTTGGTTTTTGAATGTGGCAGATAATCATCCATAAAAACATAAGGCAGTCCTTCTGCAAGAACATTATCAACATATTTTTCATCCATATGTCCCAGCATTATCAGAGCACTTACCTGAGCATTTCTGACACAGGCAGGAAGAACGCAGTTTTTCTCATCGTTTCTTTCTACGATTTCTGTAATGGCTATCATATTCATTGATACCAGATTCTTTGTAAGTGCAGTAAGTATATTGGAGTAAAATGAATCCCCACTGACAAATCTGTCCATTATGATAATACCGACAAAGATAGCCCCCGCCCCGGAGGTCTCTACATTTTTTGCCTTATGATATTCGTAACCAAGCTCAGAAGCACGCAGTATTATCCTGCTTCTCACTTCATCGCTTACACCCTCCTTGCCACTAAGCGCCTTGGAAACAGTTACAGTACTCACCCCAAGGTCCTTTGCTATATCACTCATTGTAAGCTTCTTATACAAAACCTGCACCTCATTTCTGTTACTATGCCTATATATTTACACCGATTATTTCTGATAACAACACAGAAAGCATGATTTCTGATTATTTCCCACAGAACATAGTTTCTAATCACTTCTCAGAAAGCATGATTTCTGATTACTTTATAACAGCATGGTATCTGATCAGCCATACAGCAGCATTATATTCTTTGCCTCTCAGCACAAAAAAATAAAGTAAATTTAAGTAATTATAACTCAAACCCACTTTATAAGATAATTATTATCAAGTTATTTTTCAAGCCCTTTCTTTTAGTTAAGGTGTCAAAAGTCAACATACTCTTCCCACAGGAAAAGCATTTTGACTTCCGGCACCTTATATCTTCTTACTCAGTAAAAAGTGCTGTTGAATAGTAACGGTCACCACTATCCGGAAGCAGAGCCACTATTACCTTACCTTTATTCTCAGGTCTTCTGGCAAGTGTAATCGCACCATAGAGAGCAGCTCCTGATGAGATACCAACAGAGATACCTTCTTTCTTGGCAAGCAGCTTTGCAGTTGCAAATGCATCCTCTCCACTGGCTGTAAACACCTCATCATAAATATCAGTGCTGAGCACATCAGGTACAAATCCGGCACCGATACCCTGAATCTTGTGAGCACCCGCTCTTCCTTCTGAAAGAACCGGCGAATCTGCAGGTTCAAGCGCAACCACCTTGACATCAGGATTCTGTGACTTGAGATACTCTCCTGTTCCTGTGACAGTACCACCGGTACCAACTCCGGCGATAAATATATCTACCTTTCCATCTGTATCTTTCCAGATCTCAGGACCGGTAGTGAGCCTGTGAATCTCAGGGTTGGCAGGATTAACAAACTGACCGGGTATAAAGCTGTCAGGAATCTCCTGTGCAAGCTCTTCAGCCTTAGCAATAGCACCCTTCATTCCCTTAGCACCCTCAGTAAGTACCAGCTCTGCGCCATATGCCTTAAGAATATTTCTACGCTCTACGCTCATAGTTTCCGGCATGGTAAGAATGATACGATATCCCTTTGCAGCAGCAATAGCAGCAAGACCTATACCTGTATTTCCTGAAGTAGGTTCAATGATTACAGAGCCTTCCTTCAGTTTGCCGCTTTTCTCAGCATCCTCGATCATAGCCTTTGCAATACGATCCTTTACACTGCCTGCCGGATTGAAGTATTCCAGCTTCACAAGAATGGTAGCTTCCAGTCCCAGTTCCTTTTCTATATTTACCACCTCAACCAGAGGAGTGTTACCTATAAGTCCAAGTGTTCCTTTGTAAATATTCGCCATTACACTACTCCTTTCCATAAATCATTCCATTTATTATTCCATAAATTTTTAAATATATTTTTTTAATTTATTCTTTCAATATACTCTTTCAATTTATACTTTCAATATATTCTTTCAATATACTCTCTCAATATACTCTTATCAATTATTCTTTCAATATATTTTGGGAATATATTTTTTATATATTAATTTATAATTCCAGTTTTTTGTAATTATATGAAATCCCATGCACTTCTTAACTATTCGACAAATATTTTACTACTCATATTATATAGCCGCAAATGCATTTTCAAGATCTGCCAAAATATCATCTATATGCTCAGTTCCTATAGAGAGTCTAATAGTACTGGACTTAATGCCCTGATCCAGAAGCTCTTCCTCAGTAAGCTGTGAATGTGTCGTAGTTGCCGGATGAATAACAAGACTCTTCACATCTGCAACATTTGCCAGGAGGGAGAAAATCTTCAGATTGTCAATAAACTTCCAGGCCTCAGCCTGTCCGCCCTTGATATCAAAAGTGAAGATCGAGGCACCACCATTTGGGAAATATTTCTCATAAAGAGCGTGATCCGGATGATCAGAAAGCGATGGATGATTTACCTTTTCAACCTTTGGATGATTAGCCAGGAACTCTACAACCTTCTTAGTATTCTCTGCGTGTCTCTCAAGACGAAGAGATAAAGTCTCAACACCCTGAAGAAGCAGGAATGCATTAAATGGTGAGATTGTAGCACCGGTATCTCTAAGGAGAATGGCTCTGATAAATGTGACAAATGCTGCAGGACCAACCACATCATAGAAGGACACACCATGATAGCTTGGATTTGGAGCAGCTATATTCGGATACTTTCCGCTTGCGCTCCAATCAAACTTTCCAGACTCTACGATGATTCCGCCGAGGGTTGTTCCATGACCACCTATGAACTTAGTTGCTGAATGTACTACAATATCAGCACCATGCTCTATCGGACGGATAAGGAACGGAGTACCGAATGTATTATCAACTACAACAGGAAGTCCATACTTATGGGCTATCTCTGAGATGGCATCAATATCAGGAATATCACTATTCGGATTGCCAAGTGTTTCCAGATAGATAGCTCTGGTATTATCCTTGATAGCGCCTTCAACCTCTTCCAGATTATGAGCATCTACAAATGTAGTCTCTATTCCATACTGTGGAAGTGTATGCTCCAGAAGATTGTAGCTTCCACCATAGATAGTTTTCTGGGCAACTATATGACCGCCATTTGCTGCAAGAGCCTCTATGGTATAGGTTATAGCTGCTGCACCGGAGGCAAGAGCAAGAGCTGCGCTTCCACCCTCAAGAGCTGCAAGTCTTTTCTCAAGTACATCCTGAGTAGAATTTGTAAGTCTTCCATATATATTTCCCGGATCTGCAAGACCAAAACGATCAGCAGCATGCTGACTATTGTGGAATACATATGAAGTGGTCTGATAAATCGGAACTGCTCTTGAATCCGTAGCAGGATCTGCCTGTTCCTGTCCAACATGTAACTGCAATGTTTCAAATCTGTAATCGCTCATAATCTCTTCCTCCTTCAAAAATTTTTCAAATAATTTCTTTAGTTATTTTTAGGATGAAGAAATAATAACATCTGATTATATGTTTGAAAATATTATTGATTTTATCATTAGTGATAAGCATTAATTATCACAAAAGGCAAGAAAATACCCTTATATCGGTAATCCTTCAGATTATGCAATCGCCGCACTCGCTTATCTATAATTCCTTATACTTTAACAGTTCTTCCACATACGCCTCGCCATAGGAGGAAAGCCTGCTTCCCTTTCTGATTATATATCCTATGGTCAGCGGATCCTCTTCCTTCAGCTTTATTCCGACCAGTCCCTGCAGTATCGAATCCTCCTTTGACAACATTCCCGAACCTATGGAGTATCCCTGCAGTTCTGATATTATTTCCATGGTAGTTGCCCTGTCATCCGACTTGATCATCTTCTTGAAATCATAGTCAGCCATAGCTTCCTCCGTCAGATAAAAGTTGCTGTCATCACTCTGATCAAAGGAAACACACGGATAGTCAGACAGTTCCTCTATTGATATCTCCTTACGTCCGGCAAACTTATGATTACGCCATACATAGGCATAGGTTTCCCTTCTCATAAGAGGAGTAAATTCAAGCTGATAATCCTTGAAAAGCTTTTTTAATATGGCTTCATTCGCCCCTGAAAATGATATGATTCCCACTTCACTTTTCAGAGATCTGACATCCTCCAGAACCTCTCTCGTCTTAGTTTCGTGAATTGAAAAAACAAACTTCTCCGGATCATATGCTTTTATAACATCTGTGAATGCTTTTATCGAAAAGTTATAATGCTGAGTAGATACAGAAAAATGTTCCTTATCGCTATCCTTTGACAGATATCTGTCTTCCAGTATCTCATACTGTCTTATAGCCTTCTTGGCATAATCAGCAAACTCTCTTCCTTCATCCGTTAATAATATACCCTTGTTCGTCCTTTCAAATATAAGTATTCCAAGCTCATCCTCAAGCTCCTTAATACTTGCAGAAAGTGCCGGCTGGGATACAAAAAGCTTCCCCGCCGCTTCCCTCATAGAAGAGGATGCAGCAACCTCAAGAACATATTTAATCTGTGTAATATTCATTTCAAACCACCTCATATTACAAACACTATATAACTACTATTTATATGTTCACCTTATTCTCACGATTCACCAGCTTCGGAGATTTTTATTTGTCATCTGCCATACACACCTGAAATATAACCATAGGCTATTACATTTCCATATTCCTTTATGTCTCCATCCTTTGATACATTAAGCCGGTCATAATACAGATAGTCTCCTCTCAGAGATATCCGGTCAAAGTCATACTCAGCTTTTATATCCGGCTTTCCCTTAAGTGCATATACATAAATCGTATATTCATGATCACCGGAACCAGCCGGCGGATATGGTCCTACATACCTGAAATCCGCTTTTCCCTTATACTTATCCTTATTTGCCCCAAGTGGAAGTGTTGTCTCTCTTATATCAGTAGCTATCCAGTGAACCCAGTAATTTGCACTTTCATCTACCATATATATTACGTAGTACTCAGCTCCCTCTACATTATCAAAGCTTATCTCCGGAGACAGATTACTTCCTGCATCAGTATTGGTTATCACGTCATCCCATCTGCCATCCTGCAGATTAGGCGAGGATATACTCATTGTCGCTTTGGCTTTAAAGTCCTCCAGCTCCTTATCATAGCTTCCATATCTGCTCTTATATACATATTTCGTCATAGTATGTGCTGTCACAACTGAAAATGCACCTATCAGCCCAAGTACGATGAAAAGCCCTATCGACTCTACTATATTCATGCGGACTTTCTTACCATTTCTGATATCGACATCATCTACATATTTATCAAAATTCCTCTGCCTTCTTATCAGCAGTCCGACAACCAGATAGAGCAGATGACCGACCATAAGCATAATAAAAAGTGCTATCGAGCTGTCTTCATATTTCTTCCATTTAACAAGATATAGAATATCCAGTACAAGAAATAATATATACATTCCAACAGATATATAAAATGCAATATAGCTATCTCCTATATAACGTCCCTCTATAGCCTCAGTTCTCGGAACCCTGGAGAGGTCATTATCATAGTCAGCCTTCCTGTCCGGTACCTGAAATGTGTTCCACTCCAGCCTTTTCAGATATACCACTGATGAAATATATACTACAGTGCTTATCAGGAATATAGGAATAGCCGCTTCTCCGAGGAGTACAAGAAATATCGCAAAGCCGCCCAAAGCATCAACCCTTTCTTCCGGCATCAAAAAAAGCATGATAAAACCAAGGAATAAAACACCGGTTATTATCATAACTATCTTAAATATCTTACTGGTTCTTTTGTCATATTTTATAGTTGTTTTCATGATTACAGTTTCCCTAAAATTACATCATCGGACTGTTTTCTCATAATCCAGTTATTTGAGTATCGATATACTAGCCATACCAAAACGATATCATCAGATTAATTTTCGGCGCTCTGGCACTGAGCTACAGCCTCTGCAGAAGCTGGCAGGAATCCAACCTGCGACCTCCGGCTCCCCAAGCAAAGAAGTAAATCTGATTAGCTGCCGGTATGTGAATAAATAATATCACGCATATATGTTTTTGTCATCCCGTCGGTTTTATAATCCTAAATGCAAGTGTTTTATGTTTTTTATTTTCTACTGTTTTATGTCATTTTTTCTCCTGATTGACATCAGCCACGCAAGAGCATGTACCGCCTGCTTAAAGCTGCCACTTCTGATCATTTCCTCTATTTCTTCAGCAGAATGTTTTTCAACATTTATGAACTCCATATCATCCAAGTTCTGTCCGGATACCTTCCTGCAATTTCTTGCGACAAAAAGATGTGCCATATTATCAGATATTGTAGCATCTGAAGGAATAGTCATCAGATGCGTCCATTCGTCTGATATATAACCCGTCTCTTCTCTAAGCTCTCTCATAGCTGCAACAAGAGCATCTTCCGCGCCCCCGGCACCGGAGCTCTCTATTCCACCCGCGGGAAATTCAGTCGTAACCTCTCTTATACCCTGACGAAACTGACGCACACAGAGATACCTTCCTTCTTCATCTGACGCAACTATCACAACATAGTCACGTCTGCTGTAGGTATAATAAGGTTCATATATTTTTCCGTCCGGGAATCGAAATGCCTGACGTCTGAAATCAATCCACCCGTCCTGCACTATATGTTCTGTGCTTACCTCTTCCCACATCAGCTCATTATCATTTATATTCATAGCTCATCCTCTCACCAGCTCCAAATGCCCCGCCTTACAATTACACGATATCTGCCAGCTTACAGCCAGCCACTTTTATCAGGTCATCCGGCGCAAGTTCAATCTGAAATCCGACTCTCCCTGCACTTACAAATATATGCTCCAGTTCTGCCGCAGCCTCATGAATAAAGGTTGGAAAAGGCTTCTTCATCCCTATTGGCGAGCAGCCTCCATGAACATATCCCGTAAGAGGGAGCAATTCCTTCTGCTTTATCATACTTACCGCCTTTTCATTTGCAGCCTTTGCAGCTTTTTTCAGATCCAGCTCCTCCTTTACCGGAACAACAAATACATAATATGCACCGGACTTTCCCTGAGTAACAAGTGTCTTATATACATTATCAGGATTTTCCCCAAGTATGCCGGCGATCTGCTCTCCGCTCATGGTCGGATCCGGTTCATAGGAATGCTTCTCATATGGTATCTTCTTTCCATCAAGAACGCGCATAACATTTGTTTTTTCTTCTTTTTTCATTTTAGATATCTCACTTTTATTATTTTGATTATATCAGTAGCCCAAACCTGACATAAAACTAATGTCATTTGATTACTTATTCTTACCAGTCTATTCAACTGCACTTTTCCATAATTGCAGTTCATGTTATGCAGATTTGGTCTTTGTATGTTTTTTCTTTATATCAAGATAAAGCTTTGTAATTCCAACACTGACCAGAAGCAGCACTATTCCTACCGGAAGTACATATGGAAGCTCAAGCTTCGGAAGCTTTGCAGCAACTACAACAACTGTTGTATATGAAACCACGATCCACTGAACTATGTATATAACATCAAGATTACGTCCCAGAAATGCTACTGCATTTACAACCTTTTTTGCTTTAACCAGCTCTGAAAGCACATAATATACAGACATTCCGATCAATATGACAAAGGTTGAAAATACGTAATGAAGTAATGACTGAGTATAGAATTCACGATTGTAAAGCTCATACATACTCTTCAGATTTATACCGCAAAGAGAATATATAACACATGTCAATAGAAGACCTATAAGTGATATTATAAAGCACCATGTATAGAACTTCTTCTTATCCGTTACTCTCTGGAGGAAGTATGCGAAGATCATTCCTGCAGCCGGATAATACAGCCATAGAAACAGCGGGAAGGATGTAATCTTATTAGTCATGAAGAATAAACCAAGGAAGTACTGCTTCCATCCGCCCATGGAATAAGTATTTAAAAATGTACCAATTACAGACAGAAGTAATGAAGTAGTAAAAATCGCCGGAAGTGAAAAGTTAAACCTCTTCATAAGCGCTATAGTAAAGAATGCCATACCTGCAAACTGAAGGATGCTAACCAGAAACAGTGAATCCCATACCGGATACGGTGACTTGATCCCCAGCACCATTCCAATCAGTATAGGAAGCGTACCCTTGAAGAAGCTAAGCAGATATCCATTTCTGATAAGCTTCGCACCTCTAATTCCCATTTTCGAAGGAGTAGTATTTCTGGAATATATTAGTCCTATTCCCATAGAAAACATAAACAGCGGAGCTCCAAGCGGTCCGGCAAGAAATTCCAGCACATTCCTGAACAAACCTTCAACCGGTACATTTTCAGCATCAACAACGCTGAGCAATTCATATACATGCACAGTTACCATGACAATGATGGTAAATGCCTTTGCCCAGTCAAATTCATTCTGCCTACCCGTATTTACCGCTTCTTTACTAAATAGTTTATTATTCATAGTCTTTTTCTTTCCAGCCTTTCTTCTAAACTGAATGGTGACAAGGTGCCTGTCCCCCTGTCACCATTGGTGACAAGGTGCCTGTCCCCTTGTCACATTATTCTCACTCCATATATACGCCCGGTCCTGTGAGAATACTGCGGTTACCGACTTTCCTGGCTTCAAGCTGCATGAATTCCTGTATTACCGCATCGACATGGGTTATGATTCCCAACATCTTTCCGGTACTGCTCAGTTTCTTCAGCGCCTCTATTACAGCCGTTAAATGATGTCCGCTCAAAGTACCAAAGCCTTCATCCAGGAATATAGACTCCACACTTCCATTAGTACCTGCAAACTCAGCTATTGCAAGTGCAAAGGACAGACTGATGATAAATCCCTCACCACCACTGAAATTTTTGATGCTCCTGTCCGAACTGCTTCCATCATTATATGTTTGACGAACAAAGAAATCCACCTCATTTTCTTTCTGTACGAGTGAATAGTCAGGAAGCATGTAACTAAGATAATCATTTGCCTTAACTATCAGGCTCTTCATAGCTATAGCCTGAACAAACACCTCAAAATCCTCACCTGTCACACTACCTATCATATTCTTGATATCATTATATATTTCTCTCTCTTTGGAAATATCCTCGATATTCTTCTGTGCCGCTGCTTTCTTTGCCCTGCTTTTATCATCTTTATCAAGAGCTTCCTTCAGGCTGCCTACAAGCTGGTTGGAACCTGCATACTGTTTCTTTAGATCATTATAATCAGCGCGCAGCTTTTCCAGAGAATCCTCAGATATCTTTTCTTTATGAATATCCTCAAGTCTCTTCTTTGCATCCTTCAGACTATCGTCTGCACTCTTTTTATCTGACTCATACTTCCTCACAGCATTATCCAGTCCGGTGATAACCGCAGCTTCCCTTCTGCTGCCCATAAATGAAGCTTCCGAATCAAATCCATTTTCTGCAAGCAGTTTCTTATACTTTTCATTTGATACTTTAAGTTCATCAGATAATTTCTGTATAGTATCCTCAGAATGTTTTATATCAGACTTCAGCATATCTTCCTTACGTCTGATATTGCCCAGCTCTTCTTCAGCCTTCTTGCTCTTCCTGTCTGATTCTTCATAGAGCTCATCAAATATCTTTTCCTCTTCACTTACTACCTTACTTCCAAACAGAGCTTCCCTGTTTTTTTTCTGTTCATTATAAGCCTTCTCTATATTAATGTAATCAGTTTCTGCAGAAGCTTTATCTTTTTCAAGTATATTTATATCGATAATTTTGATCTTTTCAGATTTGATATCTTTCTCTCTGGCTCTATCGCTTAATTCTTTCAGCTTATTGTCATATATTGCAGAAAGCTCCGAGAGCTTACTTATCACATGATCTATATCAGTTGTTACTGCACCTGCTGCATAGTCTTCTCCGACTGTTTCCCGAACCTCAAGCCCCCAGTCCTTTATAGCATTATTAATATCATTAATAATCTGGGCTCTATCAGCTTTGGCACTGGTGATTCTGTCATCCTCATTCTGAATATCCTTCTCATACTGCCCAAATGCCATTTCCGACTTCCGAACAGTCTCCTCCTTTTCCTTCAGATTATCACTCATCTGAGAGATATCAGCCGCAACACTTGAACGTTCTTCAATCGAAACACCGGGATCATTATATCCCACTTCAGGATTAGCAAAAAATTGTTTATGAGCCGCCCTGTACTCCACTCCACAGACAGGGCAGGGATTACCCGGTTTAAGATCAGCTTTAAGAATACTTGCAATAAGTACATGTTTGCTATTTACAAATGAAGCCAGTTCTTCCTCCAGCTTCTGCTTCTCAGATAAAAGCATCTCGCGATTCTTTTTTTCTGTCTCAAGCTTTGCATATAGCTCTTCTCTTCTTTTGATACTGTCACTTATTTCCTTTTCTTTGGAAATAACAGAAGCCTTCTTGACTTTGATTTCAGCAATTAATTCTCCAATCTTTTCATCCTTCGCATTTGTTTCGAGATATGAAGAAAGCCCGGATATTTCTTTATCCAGTTCAGCGATTCTTTTATTTAGATCCTCAAGATCCTTCCTGCCACTATTCAGCGCATTATCAGCCTTTTCAAGCGCCGATTTATTGTTCCTGTAAGAGGCTTCGGTAAGAGATAACTGAGAATCCAGTTTCCTTACTTCATCCCATAAAGCCTTCTTTTCTTTTCTCTCAGCACTCAGCTTCTCAAGTTCAGCCTTACATTTGTCAGACTGCTGCTTTGCCACAGAAAGACTTTCCGTCACTTCCTTCAAAGAATTCTCTGAACCAGATTTATTACTTTGCTCAGCACTTAACTTTCCGGCAATTCTGTTCATATTATCATATTCGCCTGAACATCTGTCAGCCTTCAAAGCATTTTCAAGCTCAGACCTAGCGTTAAGATATTCCGGTTCTTTCTCTTTAATCTGTGACACCCGAAGAACTGCCTTATTATAGTCCGCTTCCGCTTCATCAGCTCTTTGCTTTATATAGATAGACTTTTCGAGCTCATTAATCTGCCCCTCCAGTTCTTTCACAGTCTGACTCAGACGTATCTGCTCACTTTCTTTCGCCCTTCTATCCTCATCACTCAGAACCTCTATCTGTTCTATTACTTCTGTCTCCAGTTTAAACCTATCATTGATGGCTTTAGCCTCTTCACAAAGCTTCTTTCCTACCTTCTTATAAAACTCAGTCCTGCTGAGCTTAGCAAGTATAGATGCCTTCTCCCGCCTGCCACTATTAATAAAACGTGCAAACTCACCCTGCGGTATGAGAGTACAACGTATGAACTGATCATAGTTGAGACCAATAAGCTTTTCCGTCTGCTCAGCCAGCTTCTCTGTGGTCTTTTCATTATTCAGCAGAAATTCATGGGTATCCAGATTCTCTATCGAACAGGTCGGATTCTGGATACTTCCATCCTTTTTAGCATAAGCCTTCTGCTGATAGAAGTTACTCCTAAATGTTCCTTTTGAACATTCATATATGATACTCGCCCTGCAATAACCGGACTTCTTATTCATAAGCTCTAATGCTTCCGCATTTTTTGCCATCCTGCCGACACGTTCTGTCGAGCCATAGAGCGCAAGAGATATAGCATCAAGAATGGTTGACTTACCCGCAGCCGTCTCTCCGCTTATAACAAACTGGTTATTATTTCTTCTGTATTCAGCATCACTAAAATCTATCCTGACCTTACCCTCATAAGAATTAATATTTTCAAATTCAAGACTAATTATCCTCATCATTTTCCTCCTTCGATACCAGGTCAAATGCCTTCATAAAGTATGGCAGATATTTATTTACAGTTTCTTCTTCATACTTACTGATTTCTTCATCTGACATTTCCGCTTTCTGTTCCTCCGAAAGAGAACATTTTGAAAGCACCAGTTGCTTCACGACATCCTCCGGCTCAATATTTTGAATGCTGTGAATGTCATAATCTCCAAATGACGGAGCTGAAACACCTTCCTTTTTCCTTATCTTCCAGCTTACTATCCTGATATGATCCGGAAATGCTATTCCATCCATCTTTTCCTGAAGATAAGAACCATCCTCCGGACTATAATAAAGCTCCAGATAAATAGGGAGTTCATTTTCTTCTTCTGAAGTTATCAGGGTATTAACCTTATTAACAATCTCATCTCTGGAGCCTTCAATCCGTTTAAATCTTATCCACTCCGGAACTTCAATAGGAGTAACAACCACTTTATGTTTATCATCTCCATCATTAGTATCCAGTCTTATAATATAATGCTTTATATTCGAGTCATCATATCCCATTACAAATGGAGACCCCGAATACATTACCCTGTTACTCTTTGCAACCTTGGTCTTATAATGTATATGACCAAGCGCAACATAATCAAAGCCTTCAGGAAAGCTGTCAATGTGAACCTTTCCAAGATTACCTACCACATCTAAAACCGCTACACCATCATCAGCTTTTTCCTCTTTTTCAGCGCCTTCATATCTTCCTTCAAGACCGGCAGCATAAAGATGTCCTGTTGCTATTATCGTTGTATCTTTACCGTTACATGCTTCTATTGCCTTTTCCAGAAAAGCATTATAGATCTTTGAATAAACCGTATCAGAAAACTTTCCCTCTCCGAGACTTTCGATATCTGCTCCGTCACTGAATCTTCTGAGTTCCAGATCATTTATAAATGGGACGGCAGCACATATGACATCATCACCGGCATCATTTCCCTTTAGCGTAAATATCATGTCTTCTATATTCTTGTTTTCTATACGCCCCACGACATGAACATTCACAGCACTCAGCAGCTCCTGCGGTGCTTCAAGCAGCTTTCCGGAATCATGATTACCTCCAACTATAATCACATTTCTGCAATTCGTACCCACCAGTGAAGCCAGGAAGGAATAATACATCCTCTGCGCAGCTATGGAAGGAGAATATGTATCAAATATATCTCCCGCAACTACAAGAGCATCTATATCCTGATCCTTAATTACCTGAGTAAGCCAGTTAAGAAAGCTCCTTTGTTCAATAGTACGATCTACTGAGTGAATAGAATTCCCCAGATGCCAATCTGCTGTATGAATAATCTTCATAATCCTGAACCTCCAATAAATTTTATCTTGATATTAATCCTGATATTATTTCTTATCGTGTAAAGCAGCCCTGAGCCACTGATATACTCTATAGCACAATAAAATGCCAATAGAAAGCCCCAATTCCTGCTTTTATCAATTTGATAATCTATGCATTTATTCTAACTATAAACTATATCTCAAGAGATGTCCCCTAATCGGTACACCTTTCACAGATATGTTACTATTCACACTTTCCCAGATATGGTATCTTTCACATAAAGAGTTTACGGCCATATAAAAATGCCAAGAAGCCAGAAAAAATCAAGC
>OCVV011333601.1_pt1 | contig 15138 bp, 13 predicted proteins | sample 1539721 | NCBI WGS metagenome assembly OCVV01 (sample SAMN02144230, study PRJEB22623) | gut metagenome | biome: sheep rumen | host: Ovis aries | place: New Zealand
GAAGGTAGATTCACACACACATACACATTCGGTAAAGTCGGAGAAAACACAATCACAGCAACCTACGCTGGTAGTAACAGCTACGAAGCAGCAAATGCAGAAACTGTTGTGAATGTAACTAAAACCCAAGCAATAATTACATTAGCACCTATTGAAGATGTTACTGTAGGCAGTATGGCAAGCATTTCAGGTACACTAGTATACGCTGACGGTAATCCAATTGCTAACGCTCAAGTTAAAGTTTTAATCAACGGTAGTCCTAAAACCTTGAAAACAGATGAAAACGGTGCATTCACACACACCTTCAAAATGACAAAAGAAGGAACAAACAACATCACCGCAGTATTCAACGGTAACAACGACTACGCAGCAACAGAAACAAACTCAACTGTAGAAGTTATCAAAGCAGAATAGGATCTTTCCTATTCTCATCTTTTTTTTCATTTAATCTTTTTTTATAGAAGTTATAACATTTTTTTTTAGAAAATATTGATATAATTTAAATAAGTATTCTTCACAATGTTCTCTAAAAATAATTATTAAATATTTGAATTTTAGAAGGGTGTTTTTTATAAAAAGAATTTTTTTCCTATTAAATTTCATCATCCTTAGTAAAAATTAATAATGTATAAAATAATAAATTAGTATATAATTAGTTAGGATAGATAAAACATGGAAATAAATAATATTTTAGACGCTTTTTTATATGATGATGTAAGTGAAATCCTCCAGTACTGTGATTGTAAGTATAATGGAAAAACGGTAGAATTCAGATTGGTTAATGATGAATTTGGAGTAATAGATGAAATTGAATTTGCAAAAGATGGTGGATGGTCAAACGAATTTTCAGAAGAGATTGATGAGGACATACAGTTAATATTGGATGCGATTGACAATGCACCATACGAAGTATTCCATAAAAGTGATGTAGGGGCAAAACTAAAACTAAATCGTGAAAGCATAAAACCACAAAATGTGCCAAAACACTTCAAAACAGACTTTTATATAGATGAGGAAGGTCCTATAGAATTTACTCTTATTAAAAATATCGTGGAACTGGATTAATTATTATTTTTTTCACGGTTACTATTTTTTTTAACTTTTTATTCAGATTTTTAATATTATCTTTTTTTTATATCTATTGAAACAGTTTGGGTGTCATAGTCATTAAATCGGTATATATTTCATAATATGTGAAGGATGATACAGATTCTTAATTATGTATTCTTATTTAATGTTAATACTTTTTTTTCTTAAGGATATGTCCACATTGGTTGAATAATATTAAACGATATATTACAAAATACATATATATCTTTATTGATATATTCAGTATGATAAAAAAAATAAAAAAAGAGTTTTTTTTATCAGTAGGAGACAGTGAATAAAGTTAATTAATTTTTTTTGATTTGAAAATGTTGAACACATTCACATTAATAAAATATTTTGTTTATTGAGAATATTATTTATTTAAATCTTAATTTTACAAAGTTGACTTATTAATATTAATCATTTTAAAGATGGGGTAATGTTTCTACATTTTAATCATTAAGTAAATTACATTTTTTCCACACTCCTATCATATGGTATGTTTTAGAGGATTATAAATAGATTATGTAACAATAAACTTACTAATAATTCTTTAATTACTAAAATATTAAATATTTTTAAGATAATAGATAAAATAAAATAAGAATGAGGAGAAAAAAATGCATATAAGAAATAGGGGCGAGGTTTGCCCGATATATGATACATTAAATCTATTTAACCGTAAATGGGTAATAGCTATAATAATGGATTTATTTAATGGAAGTACTCATTTCTATGATTTTAAAAATAACAATCCTGGCTTAAGTAATCACATACTCTCAAAAACACTACAGTTCATGGAATATCATGGATTAGTTAATAAAAAAATATATGATAACAAAAGGGAGAGTACGGAGTATTATTTGACAAAAAAAGGAAAAAAACTGAACACCATAATGTATAACATGATGTTATACTCATTAGATGAATTAAATTTCAGCACATTAAACGATGAAGATAAAAAAGAATTAAAAAATAACTATGAAAAATCATTAAACATTAGTGAACATGTCTAATAATTTTTTTATTCGTTGAATTTTGAACTCATCCTTTCAGAAAATTCTTCCTCAAATTTAATTTTTTTCAAAACATTGATAAATTCACTCGTTGGCAAAGCACCTGGAACGACGTGTCTGTTATTAAAAATAAAGTAAGGAACACCCCTGATACCAGTATCTATCGCTACACGCTCATCCAATATGACTTCGTTATTGAACATATCACCATCCAATACTTCATTAACCTCTTTCTCATCAAGACCTGCCGTTGTTGCAACATCAATCAAGGTTTTTCTATCTGCCAGTTCCAGGTTTTTTGAAAAATATGCTTCAAACATCAAATCGTTGAATCTTTTCATAATTTCCTGATTGTTGCTTTGAATGGCCAGTTTGGATAAGCGATGAGCATCCCTTGTATTGGTAAAACGACAACTTTCATACTTCATGTCCAGTCCTTCATCCAAGCCCCACTGCGTGATTTTATCAATTTCCTTCTTAGCATCTTCCAATGACAGATTATACTTTTGGGAAAATCTCTCCAAAGTTGTTCCGTCAGAAGTCATAGGGGCATTTGGATCCAGTTCAAATGCATGAGTATCCATTTTAACATCATCAAGCTTCAATTCATTTATCGCTTTATTCAATCTTGTAATACCAATATAACAGTAAGGACAGTTGTAATCAATCCAATAAGAAATTTTCATTAACATTTCTCCCGATATTAAACTTAATTTTATTCTATAATATTTTTTTTTTTAATCTTTAATTGTATATTATTAATTTTTGTTTCTGATATTATATATTTGTCAATGAGATTGCGAAAACAAATATTTTTTTCCATATTTTTTTTTAAATATCCCTAGTATATTGATTATTTATAGAGTGAAGTGTGTCTTATTTTTCTTCAGACATGGGAAAAAACAAATATTATTGATAAATATTTTCATTTAAACGAAAATCACCTAATCTTACAATATTTGTTTATAAAAATTCATATAACATTAAATAGTTTTAAAATCTTAAATTATATTATGGTAAGATGTTTAGCAAATTCAAGAGTTAAAACATGTGCTACTGAATTATATGCTATATCATTTTATTTTTAACAATAAAAGGCGAGAATAATGTTGAATAATAAGATAAAGGGGTGTGTATTTCTTTTATTGTTGGTCCTGATGATTACATCAGTTAATGCAACAGATAATATGACAAACGCAGCAAATCCATCTGTTGACACAATATCAACACAAATAGAACAGACACACGAAACAGTATCAATCACAGAAAATGATGATACAAACACTCAAAAAGAAATAATTCAAGATATAAATGCAATTCAAACGACCGATGACTCTACCAACAACATTCAAAAAAATATTAAAACTAACCAAAAATCATCTGAATCAAACGTATTCAAAGTAACAGAGGATAATTTCTCAGATTATTTCTCCGATTATGGAAATATCAATAAAAATGTTGTTAGTGATGGTAGTCAACTGGAGTTTGAAGGTGAATTCAATGATATGTTCCTATTGTTGGACATACCGGTAAACATTACCAAAGGAACTACTCCAGCAACATTCATCAACAGTTACATATATGTAATGGCGGATAACGTAAACATCACAGACATAACCATGAAAGCTGTCGATTCAGAAGACGAATCATTAATTACACTTGACGAAGTATCCAATGTAAGGATAGAAAATAATGACCTGACATTGGAAAACAACGATAAATTCCAAACATATGCCATAGATATTACAGGCGGATCCAACATTATCATAAAAAAGAATTTAATAACTACAACAGGTCCAGAAGAGGACATTGACTTTTCCAACAAGGGTAAATGTAAAACAGTTTCAATAAACTCATTTGATTCTGCAAACCTAACCATAGATGGAAACATTATCAACACAAAAATCAACGGCATAAACACAAGACTTACTGGAACAATATACAGCATCTATCTAAGAGGAGCAAGTACCATCTCAAGAACACAAAAAGCACAAATATCCAATAATACAATTTTCACGGAAGGTGAAAGATACATATATGGTGTAACCATTTTTTATGAGGATGATGTATTAATAGAAAACAACACAATTCAAACAGATAGTGGCGAATACGCAAATGGTCTTCAATTGGAGGTTGTTCATGATTCAGTAATCAATAACAACACCATAAAATGTAATGCAGGAAACTACACCTATCCTATTTATTTAGCAGGACATGAGGCAACTGTAAATTATTTCTGTGAAAACAACACGGTTTCAAACAATACATTAACAGGAAATTCAATGATAGCCTATATAATAGAATTGTTTTTAACCAAAAATCACACAATCGCTCATAATAATATAACAGCAGATGTCAACTATGGACTTGGTGTTGCAACAAGCCAATCAAGCACAAATATAATCGAATATAACGACATAAAAATATCCAATACCATGATAGGAGCATTACCAAATCCTGATGCAATTCCTAATGATCCGGCAGGAGTAAAAATTACAGTACTCAAATCAAGTCCTGAACTTGGATGCAATAACATAATCAGAAATAATACTATTAACATGAGTACACAGAAAGGTCAAAAAGTTCCTGCCATAGACCTGGGTTCAGTAAACAATTCAGCATATGACAATTATCTTATTTCAACTCTGGGAGAGGGAGATAATGCAGTTACATATGTTGATGGAAATGATGTTCATGATAATTTACCATCAGCTTCCAATAAAACCAAAACCATGATAGTTCTGGATGAAATTGAACCTGTTATTAAAGGTGAACCAATAATTGTCAGCGGACAACTAACCAGTACTGACGGTCAGGTGATTTCTGGTGCCGTAGTAAAATTATTAATCAACGGCAGTCCAAAAACAATTAGAACAGGTAATTATGGTGAGTTTGATCATGTTTATGTAATGAACAAGGTTGGAACAAATAACATCACAGTATCATTTAATGGAAACAGTAATTTTGAAGCATGTGAACTTACAACAACTGTTGAAGTCAAAAAAGTTCAAACAAAGTTAACGTTAAACAATATTCAAACTTTAACAAAAGGAGATACAGTTGTCATCACGGGTAAAGTTACCGATGAAGCAGGTGATGCGATTGTTGGAGGAGCAGTTAAAATACTGATTAATGGCAGTCCTAAAACTCTTAGAACAGATTTAAATGGTGTTTTCACTCACTCTTATGTAATGAATAAGGTTGGAACCAACAACATCACAGTATCATATAATGGAAACAATTACTATGAATCTTCAAATGTTTCATTCACTGTAAACGTTACAAAAAGGCAATCTAAAGTAATTTTAAATGATATTCCATCAATAAATTCAGGAAACAATGTAACCGTTGCCGGAACAGTAACTGATGATGATGGAACAGCAATTTCAGCGGCTCAAGTAAAAATTACAATAAACGGAAGTTCAAAAACATTGAGAACTGATGATAATGGTGTATTCACATACACATATCCTATGAATAAAGTTGGAACAAATAACATAACCGTGATATACAAGGGAAGTAACACTTATGAAACTGCCCAAACAAGCACCACGGTTGAAGTAATTAAAGCTTAATTGTTCTAAATTATATGGGAAAATTAACTCCCAAATCTTTTTCTTTTTTTAAGCATTTTTTTTCAAATATTTAAAATTGATTAGTACCAATACTTATATTAATAATATATTTTAAATTATATAATAATCGGACTTGATAATATGAAAAAAATTATTCAATGGGTTTTGTTAGGAACTAAAGGTTCTGAAAACAGAATCCGAATTATTCAAAAAATTAAGGAAAAACCTTATAACATAAATCAATTATCAAAAGAATTAAATTTAAACTACAGAACAGTCAAGCATCATCTTGCAAAACTCAAGGAATCCAAACTAGTGGTGTCATATGGTGAAAAATATGGTAAACTGTATTTTTTATCTGATTTTATGAGTGAACATTATGATGAACTGATGGAATCCTTAAAGAATATGGAATCAAATAGAATAGCATTAGGCTAATATGAGATTTTAACATAATTAAACATTACAAAAAATCAATACTTACTTGGGAAACAATGGTGGAATCCACTTCTTTTTTTATTTTTAATATTTTTTGATATTGATTTTGTGTTTAAACAGTTTTTTTTTTAAAAGTAGTTTTTTTTTTGTTTGGATTTTTAGAGAAGTTTATTTTTGGAAGAAAATCTTCCATAAACTTTAAGGTTAAATATTTGATTATAATTTATTATTATTTTTTTTAGTTTTTACAACTATTTTTTAGGAGTCTAATGTAATTATCCTCCTGTCAGAAGGATTGGTATGAAATACAGTGCAGTAAATATGATAATTAATTCAACAAATAATTTAACTGCATCTTTTGTTCCATTATCCATTTTGTCACCTTCCAAATTTATACAAACTTCTATAATTTTTTATAAAATTAATGAATATTTGTATAAGTATATTATGTTTTTTGAACTATATATATTTTGGTACACCTAAATTTTTATCTCTACACAAAATTCAACAATATAATTTCTATTTTTCATATTATACCAACGAAATAAATAATAATTTCATCATTTAAATATTCTTATAATAGATAAACAAAAAAAATGATAGGTATCTTTTAAAATAATTCGAGGAATCAAGAATGAGTGATGAAAAACTAAAATTAATAGAAAAATGTTATGCACCAGAATGCGGCATTTTATACGCTTTAAACCAGGACATCCCAGAAGAAGACTTTGAAAAAATAAAGCCGCACATGACAAAATACTCACCCGCATCATTTGAGGACGTAATGAAAATATCAGGAAATCCTCATGGCTGGATGTGCACAAGAGATGAAGCACAAAAAGTTGAGCAAATATTGGGAATTACGGAAACTCTGGATAAAATAGATGCTGATAGAAAAGCACAAAGAGACGAATTCGATAAAAACAGGGGTAAAAAGGAGGAAGCACAACTGGAACTGGAGAAAATATTCTTTGAAGCAAGCAGACCAAAACAAAAATTATCAAATCTCCTTAAAGCAGCACAAATAGTATATGATCCAACAAACAGTTTCAGAGACAACAACTACTATGGTGGAGGACACCTTTTTCTCATAATGAAAAACAGCATATGGTACGTTATGAACAACGGCCGTGAAGAAGACAACTGGGAAATAAACAATATTGAAATCGAAGAAGCGGGAGGAGCAATAGGATTTAAAATACCATATGATGAACACGTCCATGACCTGATAAAAATAGTAACAGAGGAAAACGAATACTCCGGTGACACATACAAAGAACCTGAATTTAACAACAACGGTGGTTCCTGTGGCATCTGAGGACTCATTGAAATTCGTATTGAAATGCATCGATCATGAAGAATTCGGAAATATGTATGCATTGAACAATGAAATAACGGATGATCAAAAAGAGTCCGTGAAAAAATATTTTAGAAAATATAAACCTGTAGATTTCAAGAACATAATGAACATAGAAGGAAATCCACACGGGTGGATGTGTCTGGAAGAAGACGTTCCAAAGGTTGAGGAAATATTAAAAATCGATGATACCCTTGAAAAACAAAGAATCAACCAGGAAAAATTGCAGAAGGAACTTAATGCCAAAAGAAAGGTTAAAGACGATGCAATGACAGAACTTGAAAACATATTTCAGAACGCACCAAGACCAAACAAGTTTCTTAAAAAACTGCTTAAAAAAGCAGACATAGTATATGATCCTGGTGACGGATATTATACAGACCATGAATTCGGAGAAGGCCAGTTGTTTATCATAGAATCCTCATACATATGGTACATCATCAATAACGGAAGAAAAGATGATGATTATTCATTAAACAACATTAAAACAACCGGTCCCGGAGCAGTAGGATTTAGAATTTCATATGACGAACACGTTCATGATTTGATTAAACTGGTTTCTGACGAAAACTTATACAAAGGAAAATAACGAAATAACACAAGGAGTGATAAGATGGATATTAGATTGGAAAGAAGAACAGACTATAAGGAAGTTGAGTTTCTGGTAAGGGAATCCTTCTGGAATGTTTACAGACCTGGATGTTATGAGCATCTAATCATTCATAACTTAAGACATGACCCATCCTTTATTCCACAGCTTGACTACATTATTGAAGAGGACAATAAAATTATTGCACAAATTGCATATTCAACAAATGACATCTGTGTTGATGGAGAAAAAACCGAAAAGGTAGTTACATTAGGACCTGTATGTGTACACCCAGATTATCAGGGCAAAGGTTATGGTACTGAAATCATTGAATTCACACTAAAAAAGGCCAAACAGATGAATATTCCATACGTATTCACAGTGGGTGATGAGAACTATTACAAAAGATTCGGCTTTGTGGAAGCATCAAAATACGGCATACAATTCAACGACATCACAGAACAAACGCCCTTTTTCATGATAAAGGTACTTGATGAAGAAAAAATAGAAAAATTTAACGCCACTTACCTGGATAATGAATGTTTTAAAGTGGATAAAAAAGAATTGGAAAGCTTTGATAACAAGTTTCCACCCAAAAAGAAAGAAAAAAGAGAAGGTCATTTGGACTTTTAAATTATCCTATTTTTTTCATTGGGGCGCATGATACTGCTCTTCAATGAAACTTTCAATATCCTCCGGATTTCCGGTAAACAATATTAAATCATTCGCCTCCAACGGGAAATTAGGACTGAATCCAACCAATGTTTTATTGTTTCTAATAATTGAAGTGACAGTCAAGTCATAACTTCTGAAATCATAGTTATCCAAACGATTTTTCTTTGTTACATTTAATGAACCCACGTTCAAATCAGTTAACCTTTCTGAAAGTTTTGCAGTGATTTCCTCTGTGGATACACATCTGAATGTATTGTAATGGTCTGATCTTAACGTATCAATAGTTTCAATAATTTCATCAACATCCTTGTTATAATAATCCATAACCCTGCTGAACATTTCAATACTGGTTTCAAACTCTTCCGGAATTACTTCATCAGCACCGATTTCATATAACTCCTCTACGTTACGTACAAACCTTGTTCTTACAATGATGTGAATGTCAGGATTCAATCTTCGTGCAGTATCTATGGTTTTAAAAGTTGATTCAAATGAATCGGTAACCACAACCAAACATTTTGCCGAGGTGACCTTTAACTCTTTCTGAACACTTTCACTAGCAGCATTTCCATATATTATAGGAATTCCATAGGATTTTTCCTTTTCGACAATCAACGGATTCATGTCTACAACAATGTATGGGATATGATAATGGTCACAAGCCCTTGCAAGGTTTTTACCGTTTACACCAAATCCCACAATAACAACATGGTCTTCCAGTTCTTCCTCATAATGTTCAACAGAATCAATTGTCATCAATGTATCATCAACATCAAAGCCTGGTATTTTTTTAATCATGTTATGTATTTTTGGAGTAGTTTTTTGTAGGAATGGTGTTGAGGACATTGTAATTATGCTGACTGCAAGGAACAACGTAAACATTTCATTGGACAGCAATCCATACTTAATACCTTCACCTGCTAATACGAATGAAAATTCCCCTATCTGACTTAAAAGAACTGAAATAGCAACTATTGTAGCTACAGGCAATTTTAGTACGCGGCCTGTAATGAATGTGGCAATAAATTTTACCAACAGGACTATTGCTGCAAGGACGATTATGATAAGGATATTGTTAATGAAATATTCCACATTAATCATCAGTCCAATTGAAATGAGGAAAATGCTCATGAAAACATCCTGGAACGGTTGTATGTATCCAAGAGTCTGATGACTGTACTCCGTGTTGGAGATAATCAGACCTGCTATAAAGGCTCCCAATTCGGGAGAAATACCAACAAATGACGTGGCATAAGTTGTTCCAAGACAGATAAACAGAACCAATAACATGTACAAGTCACGGTTTTTAGTTCTTGCAGCTTCGTGTAATGCTTTTGGAACAATCCAGAACGATCCTGCAAATATTATCAAACTTAATGCAGCTACTTGTATTAATGTGGTTGGTAATGTACTAAGATTAAAATTTTTTCCTCCAAGCATTGGTGTCAAGAGCAGGACCAGAATAACGGCTATGTCCTGGAATATAAGAATACCAAGGGTAACTCTTCCTTGAACTGTGTGAGTTAAACGTTGTTTCTGGATAAGTTTCATTACAATTGCGGTACTGCTGAAACATACGAGAAAACCCAAGAAAACAGATTCGTTCCAAGGAATTTTAACAATAAATGTTAATAATGACACTATTGCTGTTGTAATCAAAACCTGTAAAAGTCCACCAAGCAGGGCATATTTTTTTATTGCGGAAAATTTTTCTATGGAAAATTCCAGACCAATGATGAATAAAAGGAATATCACTCCCAGTTCTGCAATTTCGGTAATGATGTCTGTTGACGGAATAAACTGTCCCAAAACAATTCCCGTTAAAAAGAGCCCAATCATGGATGGAAGTTTAAGTTTGTTAAATATGAGTAAAATCACAACTGCGGTGATTAAAATTACTGACATGCTTTCTAATAATATTAAATCCATAATTATTTATCTTCCCATAGTTAAATTGATTTTTTTTATATGATAATAGGTATATGGTTCATATTACTTAATATTTAATTAAAAATGCTTGACAAGTCATTAAAAAAAATAAAAAAAAGAGAGTATCCATATAGGATACTTATGTTATTTTATGGGTTTGGAACTTCACCTTCAAATGCTCCTCCGGTTATTCTACCAGTATTGGCATCTATTTCATAATAACCGACTGATTTTCCATTCATGTAGAATGTTACTTCATAACTGCTGCCATAAAGTTTTGGATTTGATGCAACAGCTTTTGATAAACTTTGAGGTAAGTTTTCGGTAGCTATCTGTTTTGCTTGTGTTGGTGTGATTTTGTATGTGGTTGTGTTTGTCTGATTGGATGATGGAGTTGTGTTATTGGTTGGTTTTACTGTGTTGTTTGAGTTATTGTTGTTGTTTATTGGGGTGTTGTTTGTGTTGGTTGGATTATTGTTGTTATTGGTTGGTTTTGCAGTATTACTTGCAGGTTTTGTATTTGTATTTTTATTGGCCTTATTGGTTGCAGTATTGTCTGATTTGACAACATCTTCTTCAACCTTTACAGAACCGTCTGAACCGCTGCCCACATTACTTTCAAGAATATCTGTAGCACCTTCGGGATTGTTATCTTCAACTGCAACATTACTTAAGGTTTCCAGAACAGAACCTGTTTGATCTTGGTATGTGGCTGCCACAATACCAATTAGTGCAACAATCAATATTGCTAATATAATTTTTGAATCCACTTTTCCACTCCTATATCAATTAATTAATGAATTATGCACTTATATAATGGTTTTTTCTTTTTTTAGATATATATCTATCTAAAGAAAATATTACTTCTCAAAACCCCATTATCTTAAAATACTTTGTAATTTATAAGTATTAACCATGCAAAGAAAAGGAATTACAAATTTACCATTACATACAGACCATACTCCTCCATGGCTATGGAAAAGAATGGTAAAATTATCTGGAGCTTTAACGGAAGTAATTCTGGAGGAATACGGCCATGAAGAGTTCTTAAACAGAATATCAAATCCATACTGGTTTCAGGGATTTTCATGTATAATTGGTTTTGACTGGCATTCCTCGGGTACGACCACCACCACATGCGGCGCGTTACGAGCAAGTTTAAATCCTGAAGAACATGGAATTGCTGTTTTGGGTGGAAAAGGTAAAAATTCCTTAAAAACTCCAATGCAAATAGAAAAATTGGCGGATGACTTTAATTTTTCTGAAAAAACAAAGGATAATCTTATTAATTCCTCGAAACTATCTGCAAAAATTGATAATTCATGTATTCAGGATAGTTATACATTATATCAACACAATTTCTTTTTGACAGAAAAGGGAAAATGGGCGGTTGTTCAGCAGGGCATGAACTTATCCAATAAGTATGCACGCCGTTATCATTGGATGAGCACGGATTTGGATGATTTTTTATCAGATCCTCATACGGCCATAGAATGTGATTTCAAAAACGATGAAACATTGAACATGTCCTCAAAAAAGAGTGAAGAAGTACAGAAGATTAGTGTTGATTTGATAAATGATAATCCTGAACATTTAAGAACTTATTTCAGAAGAAAGGATCCAAAACAAACATTATTATCGGATTTCTTTGATTTTGAAAAAGATCAAAAAGATCCGACAGGCTTTTTGAAGCAGAAATCATTTACTATGCCTGCCCACCATGAAGTTCTTGACATGGATTTAAGTGACAGGGAATTTGAAGTATTGAAAAGAGCCTATGAATTGCAGCCTGAAGATTACAAGCAACTGATTTCATTAAAGGGTATTGGACCCAAAAAAATCAGAGCATTGGCCTTGATTAGTGATCTGGTATATGGACAGGAGGCCAGTTGGGAAGATCCCGTAAAATACAGTTTTGCTCATGGCGGAAAAGACGGTTTCCCATACCCTGTAGATAAGGAGGTCTATGACTACTCAATTGACACGATTAGAACTTCCCTAAAACAGGCAAAACTTGATGACAAAGAAAAATATGATGCCATCAAACGCTTAAATAAATTTATTAATTAGCAAAAGTATCTTATTTAATTGGATATAATATATTATTAGATTTTAATATGGAGTTTTAATATGAAATCCACAATAGAAATTTTAAAAACAAGACGTAGTGTTAAAAAGTTTAACGATGAAAAAGTTTCTAAAGATGACTTGGAAAAGATTTTAAGTGCTGCAGTTAATGCACCAACAGGTATGAATGCACAATCTCCAAAGATTCTGGTCATTCAGAGAAAGGATATTATTGAAAGATTTTCCCTTTGGAACAAATCATTTTATCCACAAGAGCTACAAAGCAATTTGCCTGAAGATTTTGATCCATTTTATAACGCATCCACATTAATAATAGTCCTGGCAGATAAGAACGTTCCTACTCATGTTGAAGATGCTTCACTGGTAATAGGAAATATCTTGAACGCTGCAAGTAGTTTGGATATTGGGTCTTGTTGGATTCACAGGGCAAAAGAGGAATTTGATTCCTTACAGGGAAAGGAATTACTTAAAGTCTGGGGATTAAGTGAAGATTATGTTGGTGTTGGACACGTAGTTTTAGGTTATTCTGATGATTATGAACTCCCTGAAAAGATAATTAAGGATGATTTTGTTGTGTATCTTGATGAAATTATTTGAATAATTTAATAATTTTCCATCCTTTTGATGATTCTACTTCTTCTTTGAATTTTTTTAATTCTTCTATTTCTTCTTTTAATTGAGCATTCTCTTTTTTCAAAGCTCTGTTTTTCAGGTCTAAATCTTCATACTCGAATATACTTTGTCCCAGTTCGGAGGATAGTTTTTTGTAACCGTTTTTCTGTTCTTCTAATTGTTTTCGCAATAGTTCGTTTTCATTTATTAGATTGTTTATGTCTGGTTTTTCATCCATTTTTCATCACTTCGTTATAGGTTATTTTTGGTAATGCTTTTAGATATAATTATTTTATTTGAAATCTTTTTATTTTACAGAAGTTTTGTCACTTAAAATGGCATGAATGACACGAGAGAAATATTTTTTTGGTAAATTTCAATGAAAATTTGTATTTTAATAGTAAAACAATGTGGTGGCGATGATTGGAATCTCTTCAAATGCAATAAAACGGCTTATATTCTTTTTTTAATTAGTGATGGTATAATATTTATAATTTCTACATTTTTTAAGATAATTTTTAAAATATTCTCAATAAAATATATTATACATTATAAATAAAATATTACATGTTTAATGTTAAATTAAACATTAAGATATTATGTTAAATTTATAAAGGTACATAATATTTTATATCTAAATAAGAAAAGATATCGGACAATTTTGTTTGATATGTTTTTTAAGATTTCCTTTTCAAAAGGAATAACTAATTATATCCTATAAAGATAAATATGGTTTTTCGTGAGAATAATTATATTTATCTTTAAATTTTTAACAAAAACCACTATTTTTTCATATTAAACCAGGATAATTTTATTAATACTTTTTATATAATATAGTAATACAATTATTATGAATGCCGTCAAAACAGATTTAACAAATGATTTAAAAGTTTTTATATCCAAAGAAAAACAGTCAAATAAGGTTATTGAAGCAATAATACTTGAAATAAACGACAATATGCTCAAGGTTTCCACCAAATACAACAATGATTTATCAAAAAACACTCCAATAGAAATTGACAGGACACCTTCAAAGGTCATAAAAAAGAATGGTAAAATTCTTATCATAACTCCCCTTGTTAAGTCCGATTTCTTAACAAATCAAAAAGTTTCCATAAAAAACATTCAAAAAGAGATTATAATCAATAAACTGCAGGAAATATTGGACATCATAGAAAACAATCAACTCAATAAGGAAAACATGGACACATTGAATGTTTTAACAAATAAACATAAAGTATCCTTTAATGATAATGACTATAAAATATCCTCAAAACTAAACGTGAATCAAAAAATTGCCGTCAAAAAAGTTCTTCAGTCAGAAAAATTTCATATTATTCAAGGACCTCCAGGATCCGGTAAAACCCATACAATTATAGAAATAATAAAACATCTATACTTATCCGATAAAAAAGTGCTACTTACAACTCACACACACGTGGCACTGGATAATATCATTGAAAGGTTGGATTCGTTTAACAGCAGGGACATACTTCGTTTAGGTCCAAATGAAAAGATTTCCGATAATATCCTAAAATATTCATTAAATGAGCAGATAAAGAAACATCCAGATTATCACAAGATTCTTGAGAAAATGAAAATGATTGAAAAATTGGAAAAAAGAGGGGATGATTTTGAAAATGTCCTTAGTGTCACGTCAACTAAAATGTCTTTCTTGAACAGACTTTTTAATCGTATCTTCAACAATAACGAAAATGAAAATATGGTGAATAATTATGGTGTTGTCCCATCAAAAGATCATAATATTGA
>OCVV011304286.1_pt1 | contig 15137 bp, 14 predicted proteins | sample 1539721 | NCBI WGS metagenome assembly OCVV01 (sample SAMN02144230, study PRJEB22623) | gut metagenome | biome: sheep rumen | host: Ovis aries | place: New Zealand
CGCCGCCATAACCAAAGCAATCGAAACCATTTATGGTGTATTCAAAAAAATCCATATCATTATAATGATCTACACGATACGAATTAATATCCTCAAATGTAAGAGCTTTACCTTTAACATCACCAGCCCGAGTCGAAATAGAAATCGAATCGCCTTCTGTCTTAACTTTGGTTCCGAGTCCTACTAAAAGAGAAACATCAATTTGTGTACCAAGACTATTCGTAATCGCATATTCTTTTGTTTTTGGTTCATCATTTCCACATGCTGATAATGATACAATCATCAAACAACACAGGATAAATGCTAATACCCTTTTAAGCATGAAATATACTCCTTTCGGATAATTCGGCCTATCCAAACATCTATAGCACAATTGCCATCTCCCCCATTTTAACACAATCAAACTGATATATCAACAATTTTTCTAAAGACGGACGGGTTTAGTATAAAACTAAACCCAATCCGTCTATACAACACCGAAAAATTACTTATCTAAATATTTAGATGACGGAGATTGTGAAATGGGACGACTATTTGGATTCTGTGATCTCAACGATGCAACAGCATCATTATGAGCATTCACATTAGCTGCCGAACGGGACGCTGCAGTCGTACCAGACTTGATGCAATCATCCTCAGCCACAGATGCACGAGCAGCAGACGCAACTGCATCACGACGAACCTGTGCTCTCGGCTGAGACGGCATATCCTTAGTAGTACCAAGCATATCGCCCATAACACCGAATGTAGCTAAATTATTAGCCAAATCATTCGGAATAAAAATCTTTGTTGCCTGACCATCAGCAATATCCTTCATTGCTTCAATAGACTTCAGACGAAGAACTTCCTGTGTCATACCAGAATCAGCAAGACGCTTCAAACTAGCCGCTTCAGCAATCGAAATCTTTTCGATGGCCTCTGCACGACCAATTGCCAATGCAATCTGAGCATCTCTCTCAGCTTCAGCTGCAAGCACCTTAGCCTCCTTATCACCCTTTGCTCTCGAAACGACAGCTTCCTGGTGAGCCTGTGCTTCCAAAATCGTCTGACGACGTTCACGCTCAGCACGCATCTGCTTCGTCATGACCTCTTCAATCTCTTTCGGAGGTTGAATATTCTTAATTTCAACACGAGTAACTTTCAAACCCCAGTTATCTGTAGCTTCATCAAGAATGGTCTGCATCTTACTATTAATTTCTGCACGAGATGACAAGGTCTGGTCCAATTCCATTTCACCAATAACACTTCTCAAAGTCGTAGCAGTCAGATTCATTAAACCAACTCTTGCATCAACAATACCATACTGGAATTTTGCTGGATCAAAAACATGTGCATACACAACAGAATCAATATTCATTGTGACGTTATCTTTTGTAATAACAGGCTGAGGTGGAAAATCCAGCACTTGTTCCTTCAAATTGACTCGACGAACAATGCGATCAATGATAGGAATCTTTACGTGCAAACCAGCATTCCACGTCGCATGATATTCACCAAGACGTTCGATAACGAAACAATTCGCCTGCGGAACAATTCGAACGTTAAATGCGATAACCGTAATAATCAGCACCAGAATGATAATTAACCACGGCATATTTCATATCCTCCTTTATAAAATCAAATATCATTATATTATTCAAATACACGAGTAGCTTCAACCGTTGAACGCACAGCTTCACGCATATTCGTTGCATAATCAACTCCGAGACGTACCGTCGAACCGTCATGTGACAGACCTTCATTCGGTCTAACCGATGTCAATCTGTAATCACCTGCACTAAACTTATCGGCCATTTCCTTCATGACCATAACATCACGGTCTAACAAAGCAGACAAGCCAGCCGACTGACCTGTACGTTCCAGATACTCTTTTGCTCCCAAGAATGATTGGTAACGATGATTCGCCACTTCTACAAAACGATCGATATTTCGTTTACTAATCATAATATCTGTTGGAAAATCATATCCAAGATGATGTAAATCTAACGCTTTCACATCATCAAACGGAAACGCCTTTTCCTTCGTAACACCTTTACCATCGAAATGTAAACCAGCATCAAGTAACTTATCATTAAATGAACTAAGCATCGCATCATACTTGTGCTGTTCATTTTCCACACGTCGTTCCCAAACCGCTGGAAGAGACTTAATCATCGATCCACGCGGAATACCATATACAGATAAACCATAATTATCCGCTGCAATCGTTCCCATCCTCATAAACGAAGGGTCTCGCCCCATCTGATCCATCTTAACGATACGTTCTTGCTGTTTCATCAAAGCATCAAAATCATCTTCGAAATCATCATCTGGTGGCAAGAAAGTCAGGAAATGTTGATACTTAACCATCAACATCATCTGATAATCACGTTCTAATGCAAGATGATCGCCAAGAGCCTTTGACTCTTCGCTCTTATCAGGCGTATTCTCATATTCCTCGTATTCCTGTTTAAACCGATGATATTCACGCCTATGATAATCTAAACGACTTGCATAAGACCTTAACTTAAAACCAAATTCCATCATCGGATCTTCAACTGTTCGAGATTGCACAGCCATTGCCATGGATTCATAATCCATCGACATAGCCTCCAGCATCGGTGTTCGTACAGTCATCTGTTCCTTTGGAATCTGTTTCAAAACCGAATACACACCATTCATACAATCCGTAATCAAACGCTCTTCACCATCACGTATCAACTTCATGTACTCATCATCCGAAATGCCCTCACGAGCCTTTCTTGTATCTGCATAATCTACGATACTCTGATGTGCTTTTCGATACATTGGTGAAGGTTGCTGGCCTACAGGCTGCAAAATGTCCGAAACAAATTCTCGAACAATAGCATTTGCCTTACGCATCTCTTGTCTATTAGAATTTGCAGACCAATAATTTCGATTATCAGGCAAACAAGCTAACAAAAATTGTGGCAAACCTTGCTGTGCCATAGTCTTATGCGTAAATCGTTTGATATAACATAAAGCATTACGCTTATCATGCATTACCGAACTACTCATCATACGCACGGACTGCTTATCGTCCAAAAAGGTATCAATACCACGACGAATCGTCATCTTATCCTTAGAAGATAACTTACCTTTTTGCGAACCATCATCCATACGACGACCATAACCGAAATCAGACATTACGATATGACAATGTATCTTCTTCGTATCTACCTGAATAACACCAACATATCGCAAATCATCAAAATTGCGACCAAGCTTATCCATGCCATTCATAATGGCTCTACGCAATTTCAATTGATCAACATGCCCTGCAAAATCACCAGGTTTTTCTAATACAACATCTGGATCCAAAACGCCATTATCACGAAGATAATCATCCGTAAACGAAATAATCGTTTCAATGGCAGTATGTCCTCGATCAAAACGGTCTTGCATTTCTTTACTGACGACCTTTAACTTTGCGTCAGACAATGACGGATCGTCATTGCAAAATGCTACGCCACCTTTCTTCTGGGACTTACGAATACGATGTCGAATAGACGGTACATCGTCCTCTTCCTTCGAAGCTGCATCTCGCACTTCAAAACGATGCAAAGCCTCTTCAGCCTCAGACACACGTGTCGGCATAATATTCTCAATAGCCGTCGGACGAGACATGTATCTCATAATAAACTCGCCTGGAGTACCGCCTCTTGAACCGTGACCAGGGCTTGACGGTACAGAAAAACGACTCCTTACCACGATATCCTGTTTCAAGCCCATCGCTCATTCACCTCGCATTCTTTATACACTGAAGAAATACAGCATCAACCGCTATCTCAGACATTTTCTTTTCATCTAACATTTCTTCAATCTTTTCTTTAGGGGGCGGAGCGATATATAACTCACGGAGAACACGCAGGCGATAATTCACGTACTGTTTACGTGTCATTTTCTTTGAATTCGGACCCACAAGTTCATCCTCCCTTCTTCTCATAAAATAACGGGGACGGGCAGACATTCCCGCCCCCGTTTACAGAGAGACAAATTAAATGTACTCCGATTCGTTCCCTGCCTGAGCGTCAGATTTCGATTTATCATACTGCTCCGTAATATCTTTCATTGTGTCAGGCGCTTCACGATGCTCCTGCTGCTTGCCAACAGCGGTATCCCTTGCGGCATCCCTTGCACGAGCTTCATCAACCTTCGTCTGCGCACGAGCATCCGATACATCAGCACCTTCCTTATGCTCCAGCTCGAAATTATCAGCCTTCATAACATCCTGAGTCTGTTGAGTATTAGCCTTGTCCTTCTTCTGACCACCAGGCTGAGTCTGCTGATTAAACTCTGGATTCAGATCCATCTTAACATCAGCCTTCTTCTGAGGTGTATCGGGCTCACCCAAACGAGATTCCGCTACACCATTCTGACCAGCCTTCTGTGCATCATCCGCTGCAACTGCAGCCTGCTGCTTCTCACGAGCCGCATCAAGAGCAATATCCTTTGCATGGGCTTCATCAATCTTCGTCTGCTCTTCAGCATCCTTGACATCAGCACCCTGCTCTTTCGCTACTTCATAATGATCCTCAACAGGTTCTCCCTGTTCTTCATGTTCCTTCTTCTCTTCACGAGCCTCTGTTACATAAGTATTCGATTCGGCGCTAAGATCCATCTTGACTTCTGCCTTCTGCTCATTCGTATCAGGTTCAGTCAACTTCTGCTCCTCAGGTTCAGCTAACGCTTCCGCAGCTTCCTGTGCAGCCTGTTGCTTATCAAACTCACGCTTTGCATCAAGCGACATTACGCGGGTATTGCCAAACTTGGCTTCCATACGACGCAGAACGGCACGGTCTGCCTGTGCAATAACTGCATCTTCTGGCGACGCCTGATGGAAATCTGCCTGAGCATCGAGAGAAACCTGAGCCATAGCTGCTTTCTCTTCTCTCGCTCTCTGTTCCTGCTGAGAATGAAGCATCTGTGCTTCTTCTTCTGGAGTGATGTAATACTGAGCCATATTCTCGCGCTCTTCCTGCTCTTCGATAACAGGTTCCTGCATATATGCAAGCAACGGAGGGTCTGTATAACCAGACGATTCAGCCGTCAACAAGAAACTCTGATATCCTGGCTCAACATCAATACCATAATAATCCAGCAACTTATCTCTACGACGATCGACACCTGTACCCAAAATACCGATATAAACAATCGGAAGGTTCACCTTGTCTTCCTCTTCAAGATCCACAAAGTTGTTGGCGAGATTGTTCTCATACGCAACCTGATTTGGTGGCGGAACAATCATCAAATCTACCAAACACGGCAGATTATAAGTATTCTGACTTAAAATCTGCGGAATCTGAAAGTGTTTTGAATAAAACTTACCTGTCTGAATAATATGTGCCAATTCCTCAGGACTCGGATAATAAATAATATCCTTCATCATCCTCTGGTCATCTGCCGCACTAAAATAGACAGCTGAAACATTAAACGGAAAATCACCACGAACTTCCGTAATCTTACCCGTCATATGATAACAAGGCAGGTAATCGTGTTTCTGAGATTCATGTTCCATGAAACCCTGCGAGGCCACAAAAACCATCTCAGCAGGTACATTGTGAAGAATAATCGTATCTTCGTTCCTCAAGTACGATTCTTCAATATGGGACGAAAGCTTGTCGAGAAGTTTCGCCTGAAGTCGCATACTCATAACTGTAATTTGCTCCTTTCTTTTCACTTACGCTTCGCAACAAACTCTGTCACAGCGTTTTATTATTCGTGTTAATATCATTTGTATACTTCCTGAAAAAAGCGTTCGTACAAATCTTTTTTAACTTACGAACAACCCATTTAATAAATACCCACTGGCAAGCCGTTGTGATACCAACCATAGCCAAAGATGGTAACAACCACATCATAATCATGACTACCGTATCACCAACGGAAAATTCGGAAAATGTCAAGCCATCGGCCACCGCAATGCCAGTAATCTGAAAAATATTGATGGAAATCCATGGCACAAACCATGTGACATAAGTATATGTCTCAGCAATCAATAAAATCATCGCAACAAATGTAATCATTACCGCAATTACTTTGCGGAGCAGAGATGCATGATTGCCACCTGTCTTTGAAGCAGTAACCGTATCATTCGACTTGTTTTCTACATTAACATCTTTGTTCTTAACGCTCATAATTCACGACCCTTTCAATACCTTTCAATTAATAACTATCAATCTACAATTTTTTGTAACCCATCAATACGAATTGCACCGTCCTTCTGTACAGCATATGTCATAACATATCTGACAGTTTTTTCGACCTGATCAGCATCCATCTGACGAGTTTCAATCTCTCCAACATATACATACGTTTCTGCAGCATAACTCTTAACATAAGAACGGTATGAAACAAATTCTGACCAGAAAATTGTCGTCTTATCATTCGGATGTCGACTATACCATTCTCTAATACTACGTTGTGCAAAACGCACGTAAGTATCATCGAAATCATATCGAGTGTCAATCTCATCCGCCACAGAACGATATGTCGTGTTATCCCAAGTGAACATCTTCTGAACCAAAGGTTCATATACAGAATTATCTTGTGCCACACGATCCAAGTCAATACTAGTTAACTGATATTTTACAGAATCCGTAGCACGCTGATTACGAACCAAAACATCATTCAACGATGCGGCAAGACTGTTCACCTCAGCCAATTTTGTTTGTAATTGCTGATTCCAACCACCAATAACAATATTGGAGGCAATCAAGAAACCTATAGCAACAAAACAAATCAACCAACCAATAAGACCATTCTTAATGAACTCACCAACCCATTGAATACGTTCACGCCAAATGGCCGTAGTCATTGAATTTCTCTTACGACCTCGTTTAATCGCCATATTCGTCGCCCTCCTCATCTACTAACAAAAGAGTTTTACCATACTCCGTAACATAGACCTTAGCATTTGAAAAGAGCTTCGTTTCTACATTATAATCAGCAGTTGCATATGCGACCAACTGTGTATCTGTCGCATTATTTGCGTAACAAATCCATACACCCTTCAAATCGGTTTGTTTCGTATCATACGTTGTAATACACTTCCAAACCAGACGACCTGTATTTGGCTGATTATATGAAAACCAAACACGAGATTCATTGTCCGAGAAATAATCGCCTAACGAATGTTGCGCATCCGTTAACGACTGTTGCTTATCATTCAATTCCTCTTGTTTAGCCAATTTAATTGATATTGGCATGGTAACCATCTTGGTCTGTAACACAGCCACAGCGGTACCAGGATCTTTCATGCTATATACGCCAGTCTTTGAAGCCTCCAACGCGTTATCAGCTTCTTCTAACTTTGCGTTTTCGGACATAATCTCTTTTTGATAGTTTGCAATACGCAAGTCTGCATCACTCATATCTGTTTGAAAACTCGTAAATGCCTTACCAAAACGTAATACCACGATAATCAGAAAGATAATGCCCACAGCGATCGCACCATATCGAACAATCTTTTTGGTTAAATCACCCATAAGCTCAGTCCTCCAAAAAACTCTCATTTATGAAAATATTATAGCACGTCTATATTTCAAAATCAATAGAAAATTACACTCCAACCATATAACATATAGGATTAATGATGTGCCCATCCTTATCCGTGCTATACATCGTTGCAACATGACCTGTTGCAGAACCGCCATACGGTCCACTGGACTGAACTTCTACTTCCCCGAAATACGTATATATATCACCATCAATAGCAATAACCCATGTTTGCATAGAAACAAACTGCAAATTGATACCATAATTAAATGGGTTATATATAACATTACCAGAAGCATCCTTTGTAATCATAGATTCGAGAGGCGGAAAAAACTGACTTAACAGCATGCAATCTTCGTCTAAATATTCAAATTTACGAAGAAGATTACTTCTTGATACCGCATACGAATCTTCAGAATCCCACGTAGTGGCATACTGAAATAAAGATGATGCAATCCTATCATCATTGTCTTTTCGACTGACATCCGCACCAGAAACGGTCTTCACGTCTGCGATAGTTTGCGCACGATTATCAACAATCGCTTGCTGTTCTTCATCCGTTACACCCTGTTGCGTCTGATCGACATCCGTCTTTGCTGCTCGTGACGTTGTAATCACACCTGCCAGAAAAAATCCACCAGTTAATACAAGCAACACGAAACCTATACCAAAACGCTTCCAAAAATTACTCTGAAAAAAAGCTGTTACTTTATTCATTCTGCATCACCATCCTCTCCATACGAAACAAAATCCTCTTTGTTCGTTCCAGGAGGTAATGCTCCCTTACGCTCCAAAATATCGTAAACATTACCAAGCACTGTACGTTCATCTTTCGCTGAATCTACAGGTCGTTCATCTGTATAGGCTAACCAAGCGCTACCATATATCGTATATGTACGAGTACCGCCTGAATACAACCCATCAGCACAACCATAAAATGCTTTGGTATATCCTAAAATCTCGCCTTTATCATTACGACAAAGCCATACCACAGGAATATAATCTGTTAACACATCAGAATGATCTACATAACCTTCCCAATGCACACGGTCATCAAATTTCTTATCCCAAGGGAACCAAACATCAACAAACCATCCGATATCGGAAGACATTGCACGAAGCTCATCAGCACACTCACGAATACCATTTGCCCATGCATCATAAGTTTCGGGCTTTTCATCCCAACCATGAACAATTACAGCATATTCATTCTGAAGGGTAGCCACATGTTCAACAGATTTTTCTACCTCAGTATAATCTAAATGACGTTGTTCAGCCGTAACCGTCTGACCAACAACAGCCTTTGGAACATTTGTAACAGGTTGTACGACATCAGGACGATCAACAATCTCTTCATCGCCAACTCTGTTGACTGCGTTCTGTGCATTCATGAAGAACACAGCCCCCACAATGCACAGAACAGCACATATACAAGTCCAAACGACTCGAATATAATCAACACGCTTTTTCATAGACATTCACCTCATTAAGAAGTACCACTGGCATTACCTGTATAAGCATTTTTCAATGCACCACTATAATCGCCTTTATAACGATAGATATGCGCAACACCCCAGTCACTCATATTTTCAATATTGGACGGGCCAATACCATTACAACAACCAGGCGATCTACTCGTTGTACCTGTGCCAGGACCACCATTCCGCTGCTGATCACCAATAGAAGCAGATACCGTATTGTAATCACTCGGTGCATCAGGATACTTCTTAGCAATTTCTTCATAGCCTGTATACATATGAACATGGTGAGGACCACAAAGAATATCACCAGGCTCCAACTGGTCATATGTGATAGAAGAACCATATACACCAAGATCGTCCCACAAATCTGGATTTGCAACACAATGAGCCATAATATTCGTACAAGCACCCATGTCCATATTATCGTCAGCACCAGACCAACGAACCGCCGTTGTGACACCACGGTCACAAGACTGATACCAAGGATCACCAGGCGCTACAGCATCATGAACCTCTTGATATAACTGAGTACCATCATTACAACGACCAGCTTCTCTCGTTGGCCATGCATACGCAACCGCTGCGGCAGCCAATGAAGAATTATCATACTTTTCTTCTTCAAGACCACACTCTTCGGACAGCATATCAGCATGCTTACCAGCAGCCTTACGTGTCAAAACACCAGCGCCATGAGCAGCATTCAACTTTTCAACCAATGCCATAACATCATCAGCTACATCACCATACTCACGAGCAATCTGATTCGACATTGGTGACAATCTCTCATACCAGTCGTGTGCATAACGAGCACGCTGAGTAAAACCACCAGTCATAGTATCGTAAACAGGATGGTCCATACCACGTTCCATATAACCATACCAAGCGGCGGTCGCATCATCAACCGAATTTGCATGAGCATCATCCTGCAAAAACTTATTAAAACGCCAAGAATTATGCTCACCACCACTAATCATTTCAGCTAACTGAATATTATAATCGAACCATTCCTTGCCTTCAGATGCTGCCGTTGCCATCAAATCCTCGGCATATGGGCCTGTAAAACCAATCAGACCAAGACCTGCACAATAACGGCCATCACTAAAACGATACGCCTCTAAGTTAATCGACACCGAATACTTTCCAGGCAAAGCCTTTGTCCATTCTTCCATAGCTGGCGTGATATTATTAAAATCACTCGTAAACAAAGCCGCTTTCCTCGGTCCAATCTGGAACGGTTCATCAAAAATAGCTTCAACTGAATATGGATCAAAACCAGACTCCTGCTGCATATTACCAAGCATACCAGCACACTGTTCGTCCGTCATACCATATGCTTTACCAAGAGCCCACGCAATCTTTGCATTTTCCATAACCTGAGCATTTACATCACCAGGTGCTGTAGTAACCTTTTTACCTTTCTCAGCATCAGCTAACTCGTCTGCACAAGGATCATAATAATCCTCCTGCTTAAAAATCAACTGTTGATGCTGATAATTAACAAGACCAATTACACCTGCTGAACCACCGCCCAAGAGGATCACTGCCAATGCGATGCCCATTGATTTCTTTGAAATATTCATGAATGATGCAGCCTTTCCAACACCGTTAGAAATGGCTACAGTCACAGGTCTAATACCAAACCAACTGTTCTTTGCGCTATAAAAAGCATTTTTCATAGCACCACCAGCCGTGTTGGCAGCTGAACCTGCAAAATCTTTAGCCTGTGCAACAAAATTACCAGCATTGGTATGAGCAACAGGCTTTTCTGCACCAGAATCACTACCTGAACCATCTGATACAGGATCTGCAGATACAGGTTGTGCCTTCTTGAGATTATTATCTGTCTCAGCCATTATACACCGTCCTCCTTTCTTGAGAATTTAATATATGCCGTTCTGAACTCAACTATCATTACCAAATTGTCAGAACAGGACCCTTCTCACCTGTATTAACGGTGTAAGAATCAAGAGATGTACGACCGTCCAATTCCAACTGCAACAATGAATTCAAATCTGTCAATTCATACTGTTCCTTCAGAGTATGATACTGCGTCAATGCAGTCTTAAATGCATCGATCGTAGTCGAAATCTCTTTCTCTCTCTGAGAATAATTGGCAGCAGCATTTCCTATCAATGTAGGCGCAACAGAACCATCTGTCATAACCCACGACATACGTGACATAGTATCAAGGAATGTATCCTTTCTGGAATCATTCGCTACTTCATACATGTATGACAGCCAATGCTGCAAATCAGAATATCCAGACAGATATTCAAGATAACCCGTTAAAATACGACCATCTTGCCAGTTGAAATCATATCCCTTCGGAAGCACATAATCACTATCCAAATAGAATACCAAATTCTCGACTGACTTTTCTGCAACTTTGCCATCATCACTGACCCAGCCGCCACCATATTCGGAAATATAATGCAGACGGCTCTTTGTGGAATCTTTCGAAGAAATCGCATAAATCTCATCATCGACAGATTCAGGAAGTTCTGGAATAACAACACCGTAACTATCCAAACGAGTCTTATATTCCTGAATTAACAACTGCTGTTTTGCCATTTCATACAAATCTGAACGTAACTGAGTACGAATAGATTTCTCTCTTGAACGAGTCATAATTTCTTCAACCATGTCGAAGATAGACCACTGACCTTCCAAGAAGTTAGCATGTGTAGCATACAATCCCCCTGGATTGAAATAAATAGATGCCTGATTATAATTTTCAAAAGTTTTATCAGAATAACCAGACGCTGTACTACCTGTAAAGTTTGATGTAGCACGCAAATACAGATTCACAATCTGTGACGGGAAACCATTAATATCTTGCAGATAAATACCCGCATAGCCAGTACTACCAAACAGATAAAACATTCCTGACGGAGTAGACTTCAATTCTTCATTTGCACCACCCTTGGATGAACCTGTCAAGAACATAGTATAATCATTAGCATCAATAGGCAGCATTGACATATCTTGAAATTGCAAAAGCACAAAACATTTTGTCCTATCATTGTTCGTATAAACACCAATGACAGAACCTGTACTCTTTGTCTGGGACATCGTAAAACTACGTGTATAAATCGCATTACCAGACAAAGCCTTGTTATTATATTCCACTTGTTTTCCGAAAATAGAGCTTACCAATAAGCCCATACAAAACATCAATGTAAGGAATAAAATACCAAAGCGCTCAATAGCATAATGAGATCCAACGACCTTTCGCAGAAACGACATATGTATGAACTCCTTTCATAAAAACAATTTGCTCTCATTTATCAAGTAAATGCTAGAAACATTATAACACACAAAAAAAGAAAAAAAAAGACCCTTAAAGAAAAATCTTTAAGGGTCTATCCAATCAAATTATAATAAAATTAGTTAAATGGATCGCTCGTAAAGTCGCCCTTCTGATCATCGGCCTTACCAGTGATTGCTGCACTACTAAGTGTCTTACCACCAGTCTTACCCATATCACCGACGAACTTCCAACCAGTACCCATGGCAACCATGGAACCAACGATAATCAATCCAAAGGTAACAGCCCAGTTAGTCTGACCCTTACCATGAGAGATAAGGTTCTTAGCAAGCTGGAAGATACCAACGACAACCATCGCGATACCAATCAACGAAGCAATCATCAGTGCATAGTTAGCAAGAGAACCCTGCAAAGCACCGATAAACTTACCAATCGTTGCACTTAAGATAACATTGTACATGGCGTCTTTCTCCTTTCTACACGCATTCCATGTGATTTCAATAATATAAACAAAAGCAATCTTATCAACTGCTTCTACTACATTATATCACATGTTTTTAAATTCGCAAGTCACAAAATAAAACTTTATTTTGCAACAATCAACATAATTCCTTACTGGAAAAAAGACCCTTAATGATGAACATTAAGGGTCTGTCCAATCAAATCAAATCAAATTAATTGAACGGGTCGCTTGTGAAGTCACCAGTGGAATCATCAGCCTGACCACTAATAGCTGCGTCATCAAGAGTTTTACCACCAGTCTTACCCATGTCACCAACGAACTTCCAACCAGTTCCCATGGCAACCATGGAACCAACGATAATCAGTCCAAATGTAACAGCCCAGTTCGCCTGACCCTTACCATGGGAGATAAGGTTCTTTGCAAGCTGGAAGATACCTACGACAACCATCGCGATACCAATCAGAGAAGCAATCATCAGTGCATAGTTAGCAAGGGAACCCTGCAGAGCACCGATAAACTTACCAATCGTTGCACTTAAGATAACATTATACATGGCGTCTTCCTCCTTTCTTCGAAATTTTACGATTGACGTCAATCAGTACGGGAAGAAAACCCCACTCCCCCTCTGATCACTATAATTATAAACAGGGCATATTCGTTTGTCAATACATGTTTTTTCAAAAAAACTTTTATCAAGTTTTTACCATCTGATTGATGATGGATTCTTAAATGAATCCATCATCATCAGCATCACTACTACCATCACGATGTAATGAACGGTTCATTTCCATGTTACCCTGTTCACTACCAGGTCCATATGCATTCTCGCCTAAGTCAATACCTTTCAGATGACCTAAGTCGGCATTATCACCTGTATTCGAGGAACGACGACGCACCTCAGGTTTCTTCTCTTTCTCTTTCTCTCTATCAATAGGACGGTCAGACATCGGTCTACTCTGACCCTGAACAACAGTACCAGTGCCAGAACCACTCTCATAACGAGCTGTGGTATTAGTGTTATTAACAACCGTCGAACCTGCGGCTCCAGTAGCACCCATCTGTCCACCATCACTGCCAAAGGCACGTTCGAAACTACGTTCAGATTCTCCACGCAACATACCGCCTTCGCGAGATGCGTAAGAACCAACCTGACGACTCGATCCACCAACGGTATCCCTACTGGATGCACCAGAACGACCGCCACGTGCATTAGCGGCTGCTCCAGCTGCTCCTGCAATACCAGAAGCTGTTGCATTCGCATCACGACCATCACGGCCTACGCCACCAACACCGCCATTAGCACTACCAGCGCCAACCTCTCTATGACCACCTACAGGTGCATTATTGACATAAGATGCGACATGAACACCATTCATGCCATTTGCACCAGCGGAACCTACGGATCCTGCAGCACCATCACGTCTTGCATTACCTGCAAATCCGTTACGTCCTGATGCACTAGCAACTGCGCCAGACGTTCCTGCAATACCTCCTGCAATACCAGAAGCTGTTGCATTCGCATCACGACCGTCGCGACCTACGCCGCCAACACCGCCATGAGCACTACCAGCGCCATCCTGTCTATAACCACCTGAAGATGCATTATTGACATAAGATGCGACATGAGCACCATTCATGCTATTTGAACCAACGGAACCTGCGGAACCAGCCATACCATCACGTCCTGCATTACCTGCAAATCCATCACGTCCTGCTGTACCATCGGCTCCTGCAGCACCTGCACGACCACTCTCACCAATAGCAGAAGCGAAACCATCATGTTCACTACCAACACCACCAGAACGAGCCGTATAACGACCTGCTGTATCAGACGACGTATTCAGACGATCCACACCACCTGGAGTACGATTTGCCGATGCAGAAGCAGTACGAACTCTACCAGAAGAAGCACCAACTGAGCCACCAACCTGACGATAATCAGATTCTGCATCATGTTCGTTACTTCTCTCACGATCCGAAACACTGGAACCAGAACGGCTCAGAGAACCTGAACCACTCATACCGCCTGCTGCTCCGCCAACACCACCTACTGCATAAGCATAGCTATTTGCACCAGGAACACCAGAATGTACAGGTCCAGACTGTCCACTGCCAATATTTCTGTGATCCACAGAACCTACGGAACCGCCACGTTCGGAAGTTGTACCACCCTGACCGTCACGACCTACGCCGCCACGACCATCGGCTCCAACACCACCACGTCCATCAGAGCTTGCTCTATACATACCGCCAGCGACAAATGCAGCTCCACCAACGCCATTACTACCGTTCTGTCCATTAACACTACGAGCGGATGCACCAGCACCTGATGCGCCTACGGAACCAGGAACTGCATATTCATGACTTGCTCCAACTTGACCATTAACATTACGAACTGTATCTGCACCACGTCCAGATGCGCCATCAC
>OCVV010905257.1_pt1 | contig 15133 bp, 12 predicted proteins | sample 1539721 | NCBI WGS metagenome assembly OCVV01 (sample SAMN02144230, study PRJEB22623) | gut metagenome | biome: sheep rumen | host: Ovis aries | place: New Zealand
ACTACCATATCAGCAATATGAGTCTTTCTAGTATCATTAGCTTTAACGATTGCTTCAATCATGTTTTGTGGAACATCTTTATAGTTAGCTAATAATTGTTTTGTATCTTTTGGTAAACAGTATCCACCATATCCAAAAGATGGATTATTATAATGATTTCCAATTCTTGGATCACTACATACACCCTCAATAATATCTTTTGTATTAAGCCCCTTTAATTCAGCATAAGTATCTAATTCATTAAAGTATGAAACACGTAAAGCTAAATAAGTATTAGCAAATAGCTTAACAGCTTCTGCTTCAGTACTTCCCATAAATTTAATATCAATATCTTCTTTAATAGCACAACTACTTAATAAATGAGCAAATTCTTCTCCACGTTTAGACTTTTCACCAACAATAATTCTTGATGGATATAAGTTATCATATAAAGCTTGCCCTTCTCTTAAGAACTCAGGACTAAAGAAAATATTATCAATATCATATTTTGCTTTCATATTGTTAATGAATCCAACTGGAATAGTTGATTTAACAACCATAACCATTTCTGGGTCATTCATACTTTTAACTTTTTTAATGATATCTTCAACTGAAGAAGTATCAAAGAAATGAGTTTTATCGTCATAATTAGTTGGTGTACTAATTATTACAAATTTAGCTCCTTCAAAAGCTTCTTTATAATCTAAAGTACATTTTAAATTTAATTCTTTTTCTTTAAAGAACTTTTCAATGTATTCATCTTGAATTGGACTGATTCTTTTATTAATCATGTCTACTTTTTCAGGTATTACATCAAGTGCAACTACCTCATGTTTTTGACTTAATAATGTTGCCAAAGATAAGCCAACATATCCTGTACCCGCTACTGCTATTTTCATATTATTTATTTCCCCCATTCATATAGAATTCTTTATACCAAACAGCAAATTTTCTTAAACCATCTCTTAAAGATGTTTTTGGTTTAAAACCATAATCTTTTTCTAATGCAGATGTATCTGCATATGTAACTGGTACATCACCAGGTTGCATTGCAACTAATTCTTTATGACTTTCAAAGTCATAATCTTCTGGAAGTACTCCAGCATTAATTAATTCTTCTTGTAAGATTTGTACAAAATCTAATAAGTTTTCTGGATTACTATTTCCAATGTTATATACTGCATAAGGTGGTAATGGTAAACCATCTTCTCCATTTTCTTTTTCAGGAGCACCTTGCATTATTCTAATAATTCCTTCAACAATATCGTCAACATAAGTAAAGTCTCTCTTACAGTTTCCATAATTAAATATCTTAATAGTTTCACCATTAATTAATTTATTAGTGAAGCCAAAGTAAGCCATATCTGGTCTACCAGCTGGACCATAAACAGTGAAGAATCTTAATCCAGTACTTGGAATATTATATAACTTACTATAAGCATGAGCTAATAACTCATTACTCTTCTTAGTAGCCGCATATAAACTAACTGGATTATCAACTTTATCATCAGTACTAAATGGAACTTTCTTATTTCCTCCATATACAGAACTACTTGAAGCATAAACTAAATGTTCAACTGGATTATATCTACAAGCCTCAAGAATGTTATAGAATCCAATTAGATTAGATTCGATATATACATCTGGATGATCAATTGAATATCTAACTCCAGCTTGCGCAGCTAAATTAACTACAACACTAGGTTTATATTCTTCAAATGTTTTATTAACTAACTCCTTATCAGCTAAATTTCCTTTAATAAAAGAAAAATTATTAAAGTTTTCTAATTGTTTTAATCTCCATTCTTTTAACGAAACATCATAATAATCATTAACAGAATCAAAACCAATTACTTTTACTCCATCAATTTCTTCTAATAATCTTCTAGTTAGATAGTAACCAATAAATCCAGCACTACCAGTAACTAATATTGTTTTATTACTTAAATCTACTTTTGTTTTCATATAACAACCTCCAAAATTAAATTTTTCTATTAATATAATCTTTTGTAGCATAATCACTATGTATAATCTTAGCTGGATTTCCAATGACAATAGAATGACTTGGAACATCAAAGTTAACATAAGCATTAGGTGCAATCAAAACATCATCACCAATAGTAATATTACCCACTATAACAGCATTAGCCCCAATCCAAACCTCATTACCAATAATAGGAGTTCCTTTTCTTATCCCTCTATTTTCTTGACCAATCGTAACACCATTAGTTATATTACAATTATTTCCAATTATAACATTTGAATTAATAATAATTGGACCATCATGACCAATATAAAAACCTTTTCCTATTTTTGTTTCAAGAGGGATATGAATAAAAGACTTTTTTTGAAGCCTTCTTTGTAAAATTTTATAATATGTTTTAAGAAATATATTATTAGTACTATTATATTTTCTATAAATAAAAATATATTTCATTCCATACGTTCTACGAAATTTTTCAACTATTTTTTCATGATATCTACCATAATATCTATATACATCATCATTCATAAAAACACCTTATAATCTTATTCCATCAGCAGTATGACAAATATGCGATGAATATTTACCCTTTAATTCAGGATAAATACTTAAATACTTATCTTCTACTTCATTCATTATTTTTTCTTTTTTCTTTGGATCAATTAAAGCAATACAACAACCTTTAAAACCAGCCCCACTGAATCTGCATCCATAAACGCCATCAATAAACTTAATAACTTCATATAAATCAATTAACTCTTTAGAACCGGTCTCCCATTTATGTATAGAACTATATCCACTTTCATTCATCAAATTTCCAAATTCAACTAATAATCCGTTCCTATATTCAGTAACTCCCTTACGCACTCTTTCACATTCTTCATAAAAATGCTCTGCACGTAATCTAAATGCCTTAGGCATTTTATCTTTAAACTTTAAGAACAAATTATAATCAATATCCCTCATATTCGAATCTTGAATACGTCCATACTCCATACCAGCATAAGACTTAATCATATAAGAACAACATCTAAGTTCCTCTACTCTACGATTATATGATCCACTAGATAATAAATTCTCAATACCAGAAAAAAATATTCCAATACATAATTCAGAATCTTTCAATTTAGTATCAATCAATTCGTATGAATTATTATTCATATCCATGTACAATAACTTATCTTTAGCACATAATAATTCAGAATATGGATTTAGCTTTCCATTATTAACACCAACATATTTAGTATCAGCTTCAGAAGCAATTTGAATCAATAAATCATTATCAAGTTTAATATTATTTAAAAAAGCTAAAGCATTAATAAAAGATATAATCATTGCGCTACTACTACTAGAACCACCAATAGGTAATTCACCATCCATAACAGCACTTAATCCGTAACGTAATGGATATCTCTTACTAAGAGCAATCGTTGCACCTCTAAGATTATCAGCCCAATCACCTTCACAATCAGGGGTCTCCAATACGTGCCACTGAGCACGTTTCTTAAATTGTAATGAAGTTAATTCAACTACTCCGTTCATCTTAATGCTATAAGCTATATGAATACCTTTATCAATAGCAAAACTCAAAGTAAGACCAAGATTATGATCAGTATGAGCTCCAATAGGACATATTGTGTAAGGAGTAAAAGTTGTATAACTAGGATTCTTATCATAAATACGTTTATATTCATCAAGAACTCTACGTTCAGCACCATTCTCAGTATAAGATATAGTACTATCAACTACTCCTATATTAGATATTGATTCATCATACTCACGAGTGCGCTTATCAATAGGCATCATAGCATCAGATGGAACTAACCATGTATTTCCATTCTTGCGAACACCAGGAATACGATTATCGCGACATAAAGCAGTAACCTTACGTTCTTTCATACCCCAACGTTCACTAATAACGCGAACACTAATATATTCCATAGTATCACCACTCACGAATATATTTTATGACATTATATATGAAATGTCAATATATATTATGATATCATTAAAAGATAATAAAAATAATTATTTAGATAAAAAATACTTTTTCTACCAATACTGATCTTTTCTATCAAAATAATAATCGCAATCATTCATTAGTCTCTTTTCATATATTATTGTCTCATTATATATACCAGTATCAATAAAGACTGATTTCTATATTAATTAAAAATTAACAACTTAAAAAAAATTTTATAAAATCCATAGTTATTTTTAAAAAAAATAGTTATAAATATGTATTTTTATATTAAAGAAAAAAAATCTTCAATAATCCTACTATCTAATCATAATTAGAAATAATTAAAGCCGACACACCAATAGTTACAAAACCACTACACTATATAAAGTACAAAAATTTTTTGAACATAAAAAGCCGGTATATTCACCACTTAAAAGATAAATCACGATTAGGAAGTCTTCAATCAATATATTAATTATTATATTGTATACTACATTCAGCAATTTAATTAGCAAGATATTTTTCTTCAAAATCCAGATAATTAAAAAAAATTTCACTCTAAAATATAAGGATTGTTTTTCTAATAAGCTTACAAAACTTTTAAATCATTAAATATATTATTAAAAAAATCAGGGTTTAAATAAAAAATATAATCTTGGAAAATAGAAATTTAAATTATTATCATTTCTATATAATAAAAAAATTCATCAGTTCTCATAAAAGAATATGAAGACAAATAATTATCTCACATACATAAACAACAATTAACAAATAATAACAAAAAAAAGAATTCATAAATTAATATGAATTCATAATCTATCTATTTATAACTTTTCTAACTAAATTATAAAACATAATCATATCATTTCTATATATAAAACTATTAATACCAATAACAACGATGCAAGAAAGAATACAAGTCATTAAACCATTAATAGCCCAATTAATATAAGAAACATTATCAACAAACGGCAAATACATAGAAATAACAAATATTATAATAGTCTCTATAGTAATAACAAATATTTTTTTAAAACTCTCTAACATATTACGTTTAAGAATATATTTATTTGTATGATAAACAAATTCTATAGTACGAATACTCATAGCAACAATAGTACCTATTGTAACACCAACAATGCCAAAGTTATAAACTAAAATAATAGATATAATAATATTACTAAAAGCTTCTACCCAAGCACCAACTCTAGTCTCTTTAAAATGACCAGCAGCCAAAGTAATAGAACTATAAGGTAATCTAATAGCCCATATATATTCACTAATAACTAATAAAAAACCGAATAGATAACGAATATAATTTGCATCAGTAATACCTCTAGTATAAATACTAATAAAAGGAGTAATCAAAATAATTGCACAAGTAAAAACAATCGTAACTATAGTAAAATACATAATTTCATATAGACTAAATTTTTTATTTAAATTATCATGTTCACCTCTAACAATCATATCTCCAAAAGAAGCATCAATACCATTACTAAAAGCTTGAATAATAGACTTAATACCTTTAACTACTAAATAATATACAGAATAAACAGACACTTCAGACAAACTAACGAAAATAGTTAAAATCGTAATATCAGTATTACCATGTATAACAGCAGCAAAATGCTGTGCTAGACCATCCCATTTTTGTTTTAATTCATATTTATCATCACCATCATTTAAATTAATATTATATTTCTTTTTAACATAATAATTTTGTAATATCGGTCTAAAAGTAAAAATAATACCACTTAATAGTTTAATTAACTGAATACTTGCACCAATCTCAGCAAGTATAAAAATAACGAGAATACTAAAGAAATATGTTATAATCTGAATAATACTAATAATATAACTTTTTTGATCAGCTTGTAAAAAAAGCCTATAAGTCATACCAAAAAAATATTCAGCAAATGTACTAATAGCAATAATGACAATTAAAGAAACAGTAAATAAAAAATCAAAACTTTTAGTAACTAAAAATGGATATAATAAACATAATAAAATAATATAAATCAAAAAAATATATGAAATATTTTTGAAGAATTTTTCCGATGCTTTTAAAATATTAGCAAGTGATTTATTATCTTTTTTAGCAATAGGTTTATACAAAGCAGCTTTTACAACAGGTCCAAATCCAGATTCAAGCAGTGTAATGTAAGCTAAAAACTGAGTAATTGATGATATTAAACCATTAACATCAGACCCAAAAGAACTAATTATAATTTTAGGAACAATAAAACCATAAATAACAACTACAATTTGCAATAATAAATTAGAAAAAATATTATATAATACTTTCTTACTTCTCATTAGAATCTCCTAAATTAGGTAATAATAACATATCACCTATAATCTTGTCCCAATCATTTGGTTCAAAGCCTTCAAAACCAGCACTAGGGAAAAAAGTCAACTCCCCAAAATAAATACAATTATCAATCGAATATAAATCAACTCGAACAAAAGGAATATTTTTAGACAATTTTTTAGCAATATCTAACATCTCTTGAAAATTAAAAGGCCTAGAAATACCATTAGGATTATTATCATGATTCTTTCTTGTAAATGGCATCAAATTCCAATTATTATCATAAAAATCGGTATTCTTAAAATCACCATTTCTATTAGAACAAACTAAAGTAAATTTTGGTTCTCCATTAAAACAAAAAATCTTATAATCATTTAAATTATCACCCATATATTTTTCAATTAAAATTCTATGTTTAACATCCTTATAAGGCCATTCTCTATGAAGTAGAAAATAATTTCGATTCATAAATTTATTTATAATTCTTTTTGCAGATCTAATATCAAAATTATTTTTATCATTGCATATAACAAATCCACCAGAATCATGTGTACATTTAATAACGAACTTCTCGGGTAAATCGTCAAAATTTATTTCATCAAAAGTATTATAAATGCCCAATGTAGGAATAATATAATCATTTCCTAATATATTAGAAATATATTTTTTTACTTCAAACTTATCAACCATTTTCTTAAAATCAGATTTTCTATAATATAATTTTAACCATTGAAGTTTCTCATTAAATGTTTGTGGATTCATTAAATTCAATTTTCTTTTTAAACAATATCTATAAGAAAACTTAAGTACAGTTTCATCGTCAAGTAAATATAAAATATTTGTTTTTCTCAAAATTTTATAAAACAAATCAAACATTTATATCACTCCTCCTTAATGTGTTAACCCTAATTAACAAAATAAAAATAAAAAATAAATACATAATTAAATGTGTATCCCAAGGAATACGACTATAATCAAAAAGCACCATAGATAAAAAGACAGCAAAATATACAAAAGATGAAAAAGAATTATTTCTACACTTAAAAGCAGAAAAAATAATAAATAATATAGGAATATACCAAGAAATAAGACCAACTATACCAAAATCAGCAGCAATCTCAGCATAATTGCAATGAGAATATACAGCAGGCAAATAATAACCTTTATAATACTTTAAATCCCTTAAAAAACAAATAAAGCCATCAACACCGTAACCAAGCAACGGTCTATTTCTAAACATATTAAAAGCAATATCCTTATATAAAGAACGCCCTAAAGCACTTTTTTCTTCATTAGAAACACCAATTAAAGTCATAAATCCATTATATGCTCTTAAATAAATATTTTCGTATAAAAAACTATTATTTTTTATAATTAAATATCCAATGATAAGTATTAAACAAAAAATGAAAAAATGTTTTAATCTAATACTATTTTTTTTCTTTCCAAATAGCATAAGAATAGAAAAAATAATAATCAATTGCAAAATAGAACTACGAGAACCAGTAAGAAAAGTCAAAGCAATAAAAAATAATGATAAATATTTGCCAATCTCAAATTTGTAACACTTAAAATAACAAAAAGTAAGAAATACAAGAACAGACGATACAGCCCCAATTTGATTTCGGTGCTGACCAATAATAGATCCAAACGATTCAACGCCAAAAGAACCACCTAATAAAATTGTAGAAAAAACAACAATAATACCAGTTACAAAGAAAGCATAAATAAAAGATAATGAAACAGAATAAATGCGATTAAAAGAATTACAATATAAAAAAATCATAAAACCAATAACAGTAATTCGAAATAATCTATTAACAGTTGAAGAACCATTAAAAACACTATAAGCCCATTTTTGAGATAAATAGATAATTAAAAAAAACAATCCAAACCAAAAAAGATAAAAAAGTAAATTTTTAAGAGTTAATGTATCAAAAATAGGATTTTTCAAAAGAGAAAGCAAAACAAAAATAATAATAAAAAATTGAGCAAATAATTGAACATAAGTGTTAGTATATAAACAAAACATCAACAAAAAATATATAAAGAAAGGAACATTTAATTTAACTTTACAATTATCAATATATAAACTCATTTTTTAGCCCCACTTTCAATAACATGTATCCATTGATTACATACATTATCTAAATTTACCATTTCACGAGTCTTAGCATTCTTTTTATAAAAAGAACGCAATAAATAATCACGATTATTAACTAACATCAACATTTTAGAAACCATTTCTTCTTTATTATTAACCGGAGTTAAAAAGCCATTTTGACCATCAATAATAAACTCGCGAGCTCCACCAGGAGAAGAATCCGTAACTATGCATGGAATACCAATACAAAGAGCTTCCAACATGGAATTAGACAGACCTTCATAGTCAGAAGATAAAACAAAAGCATAAGATTCTTTCATAATGGTATGAATGTCATTTGTAAAATCACATAAAGAAATATAATCACATGAACCTAAAGAAATAATAAGATCATTCAATTCATCATACAAAGGACCTTCACCATATATGTTTAAATTAAATTCAGGAAAAGATTTATGAAATTCATAAAATGAATTAATTAATAATTTAATATTTTTTTGCTCACAAAGTCTACTAGCTGTTATAAATGTTTTATTATTATTATTAAAATTATAAGATGGCAAAGAATTTAAATCTAATGGGTTATAAATTACAACGCCTTTTTGTTTAATTTTTTTTGAAAATAATTGCATAGCAGACCTAGTCTGAAACACAACAGTATGAGCAGAAGAATAAGCAATTTTTCTTAATAAAGATTCAATAATACTACTCTCATTTTTATTTGGATCATTTCTTAAGGTGTGAATAACAGGAAAAAACAATTGTGATAATAATACTTCATTTGTAACAAACGAAATAATGATATCCGGTCCATATTTTTTTATTAATTTTAAAACCTTAATATTTCTATCAACTAATCTAATAAAATTAGATTTAAATTTAGTGTGGATAAATTCAAGTCTAATAGATGAATTTAAATAATATTTTTTAATATCATTATATACACCAATGAACATTACTTCGTATCCTTTATCATATAAATAATTAGCAAGAATCGAAGAAACTCTCTCTGCACCACCGCCATTTAATCCTTGTGCTACTATTACAATTTTCTTCATATAACCACCATCTCTTTTTTAACAACAATTTATATTTCAAATATAAAATAATAATCAAAATACTAATATTTTTCTATAAGCATTCCATAAAAAGTTTTATTGCCATTTTTTTCTATATCAAATCTATGTTTCCAAGATAATTTAAATAAAAATGTGTCTTGTTTAATAGAGTTCCATAAATTTTCATCATAACACACACCTAAAATTTTAAATAGCTCATCACAATTTTTATTATTATTAGGAATATCATCAAAAAGCTTCTTAAATTTATTATTAGAATCCAAAACGATATTAATAATATAATCAGTTAATAGATAATCAATAATGTAATCATTATTTTTCCAATACTCTAACAAAAAATTACAAATTACATTAAATACGTCTCTATTAGCATACTTGCAGCCAAAAGAATAATTAGCAAAATAGCCGCATGCTGGAGATAAATGACCATATTCAGGTCTTTTAATTGTCCATAAAGGCAAATCAAACAATTTTTCAATTTTATTAGATGTACAATAAAAAGTAGAATCTAGCCATATACCACCATGTTCAGCTAACAACCTAAATCTTAATATGTCAGAAAAGTGAGTTTTAGATATTAATCCTTTATCCTTTTTAATTACAAGCCATTCTGGTAAATTAACATAACTTTTATAATTTTTATCTGTGATAATAACAACATTATAATTCTTTACATTCTTTCTAATTGAGTCAATGCACTTTTTTACTATATTAGGAGCATTTTCTAAACCTTGCCACCAGCAAATCCAAATAGTGTTTTCCATATTATTTCCATTTGGCAGCTTAGAATTATAATCATAAGAATCTATATATGAATGCATAATATGATAAATATAATTAGAAACAATTTTATGTTTTTTTCTTAAAATTTCAACATTTTTATCACTCTCAACTAAACCTTTTTTATTAATCTTTTGAACTAACAATTTAGCCCTAAGAGAAACAATTGCATCTCTAAATCCAGAAAATTTATAAATTCTAAAAGTAGAAAATAATTCTTCATTAGAACGTTTTATTAATCTTTTAATTTTACTATTGTAATTAACCACTCTAGCACCTACTTTTTTAACTGTTTTTCAATATCTTCATCTACAATTTCTTCACCAGATTTATTTTTTAACTGTTCCATAGATTCCGCAGATAAACCATTATTAACAACACAATTCAAATCACATGTTGAACATCTATCTAATTCTTCTTTAGTTACCTTTCCATCCCTTAAATCTCTAACAATTCTATTTTCATACATAGAATATTTTTTCTTCTTAAAGAATCTTAATACTTTATGTCTAAAAACCCACCATGCAGGTTTCCAAATATATTTATGCATTGCAGGAGATACAGAACCAATCATCCAACATTGCCTATCACAATGTCTTACTTTTTCTCTTACTTTATCAGCTTGTTCTGAATTCCACAATTCTTCCCATGTATCACATTCATTTAAATTACCCATTACTTCTTTATCTTTAGTACCATTACATGGCATTACATCACCATATGGATCAATAAAGAACGTATCAAAAGCCATATCACATGGGAGTAATCTTTTTTGACCATAAATATAATTAATCAATCCATGATTAAAATATGCTCTGAACCATTTTTTAGGACTATTTGAGTTTAATAATTCATTAATCAAATTTTCAAAATTTTGAGCTACCATCGGTCTATCATGAATAATATTTTTTGCTTCAACAAAGTAGAAACTATTATGTAATGATGCCGTAGCAAACTCCATATCCATATCATTAGAAATATTATATAAAGGAACTAAATCTGGAGCATTCTTATCTTGAACTGTCATACCAAAACCAACGTCTTTCATTCCCATTTCCTTAAGTTTTTTTAAAGTAGTATAACCTCTATTAAAACCATCTTTTAAACCACGAATCTCATTATTTGTTTGCTCTAAACCTTCAATAGAGATTCTAATACCAATATTAGGGAATCTCTTAGCCATAGAAATTATTCTATCAGTAAAAAATCCATTAGTAGAAATTACAATACGATCAGACTTTTTATATAACTCTTCAACAACATCCTCTAAATCCTCTCTAATGAAAGGTTCCCCACCAGTAATATTAGTAAAATACATTTTAGGTAATTTTTTGATTGTTTCAATAGATATTTCTTCATCTGGTTTAGATGGGCATTTGTATCTATTACACATAGTACATCTAGCATTACATCTATATGTAACAATAACAGTACCATTTAATTTTTTTTCTGTCATTTTATTTCATCTCCTTAATTACTTCATTATAAATATTCATAAGTTTTTCATAATATTCATCTTTAGAATAATGTTGAGCTTGTTCTTTAGCATTATTTGAATATTCATTCACTAATTTATCGTTATTAAATAAAGTATTTAATGCATTCGCAAGATCATCAATATTATTAGCATCATAAATAATTCCAGTTTTTCCGTTCAATATTAATTCAGGTATACCACCAACAGCTGATCCTATTACAGGTTTACTCATTACCATAGCCTCTATTATTGAATAAGGGCAATTTTCATTGCAAATTGATGGAACAACTACAAATTTACATTTTCTTATTGCATCCGTCATTTGTTCTTTATTTAAGAATCCTAATAATTTAACTCTATCAGATAAATTATTTTCCTCTATAAATTTAACAATATTATCTTTTTCTGGTCCATCGCCAGCAATATATAATAAACCATTCTCTGTTTTTGCAAAAGCCAGAATTAAATTCATAATACCTTTTTCCTTAGAAAGTCTTCCAAAGTACAAAGCATATCCATTATTTTCAACCTTAACATTATAATCATTTAAATCAACAAAATTATGAAGAACAGTGACATTTTCTGTCTTAATACCATCTTTAACAAACATTTTTTTTAAAAAATCACTAGGAGTTATAATCATATTAATCTTTTCTGAATAAACTTTATGATTTCTATAATAATTATTTTCAAATGCACCAAGAACACTTTTCAGTTTAGAACCTTTAACACATGATTTTTTAACACAATTCATATATTTACCATTTAAACATTTTTCACATACATTACCTTCGTTATCAAGCATTGTAATTGCTGGGCAAATAGCTTGAACATCATGTGCAGTAAAAACTATTGGTATATGTCTTTTAACACATGGTTTAATAATAGATGCTGATAATTGTCTTTGAAAATTATTTAAATGAACAACATCTGGTTTGAAGTCATCAAGTGCCTTATCCATAACTTTTTCATTTTCTTTATTGTAAATAACATCTAAAGCTTTTAACTTTGAACTATTATTTAAATCAAATTTAGGAACAAAATATGTTTTATCGCCAGTATTAACATTCTTCTCATCTTCCATAGAAAAGTATGCTACTTCATGACCGTTTTCCTTTAATAATTGTCCTAAATCAAAATAATATTTTTCAGATCCACCCTTATTCCAGTGAAACTTATTTACTAATAGTATTTTCATACTATAATCACTCCTACTATTTATATAACTCGATTGTTCTATTAACAACATCATCCCAATTATATTTGCTTAAAATATAATTTTGAGCACCATCTTTATATCTTTTTACATTTTTATAATCATCACATAAATCTTGCAAAACATTAATTAAATCATTTGTATCAGACTTTTTAAAAGTAACACCTTTATCATCCATAACAGAAGCACACTCATCAATATCTGATGTTAAACAACAATTACCATAACTCATTGCCTCTAACAAACTTAAAGGCATACCTTCAAGATCACTAGGTAAACAATAAATGTAAGCATTACTGTATAATTCTTCCAATTCTTCTCCCTGAATAAAACCAGTAAATATAATATTCTTATTATCTTTAGATTTTTCTAAAAGATCTTGATAATATGAATCAGTATCACTAGCAGCACCAGCAATAACTAATTTTTTATCAGTTTTTATTTCATTATAAGCATCAATTAAATAATGAATTCCCTTTTCTGGAACTAATCTTCCTAAAAACAAGATATAAGAATCTTTTTTTAATTCAAACTTCTTAGTAATAATATTAGCTTTTCTAATAATAGGCTTACTTACACCATTAGGAATAAAAACTGTTTCTCGATTATATTCTTTTTTAAAATAATCTTGAACATTTTTGCTTAAAACTATTATTTCATCAGCATATTTAACAGCAGTCTTTTCTCCATGCTTAATGTATTTAGTAGCAAATCCACCCCATTTAGCTCTTTGCCAATCTAAGCCATGGATAGTAGCGACTACTCTTTTTTTACTAAACAACTTAATAATCCACATCCATGCACAAGGTCCTTCAGCATGATAATGAACAACATCAGCTTTAGAAAACAAAATTTTAATAGTCGCAAAAAAAGAGGAAGTCAAAGCCGCTAACCCCTTCTTATCAATAGTTAATACTTTCTTTATGTTAACGCCTTTATATTCTTTTAAATCTGCTTGTTTTTGATTTTTATCAAGAACATGTTTACCACCTCTATTATAACAAGTAACTTCATGTCCTAATTTAACCATTCTTGTAGATAATTCCTCTACAACAATCTCAACTCCACCCTCTCTAGAAGGGATTCGTTTTTGACCCAACATTGCAATTTTCACATTATCCAACTACTTTCTTATATTTATATAAACAACAAAGAATAGATTTATTCAATCTATTCTGCATCTTTACCAAATAATACAACTTTAAATGTTTTAAAGAAGATTTTTATATCCATCAATAAAGACGCATGTTTCGAATAATACTTTTCTAACTCTAGTCTTTCAGCAAAAGTTGTATTACTTCTTCCATTTACTTGCCAATATCCAGTTAATCCTGGTTTTGTAGTAACTATATCATCAAAATATTTCCCCATATCTTCTTTTTCTCTAGGTAGATATGGTCTATTACCTATTAAAGACATTTCACCAAAGAATACATTTACAAATTGAGGTAATTCATCAAGTGATAACTTGCGAATAATCTTACCAATCTTAGTTATTCTTGGATCCTTCTTTAACTTTTTATTAATCTTATACTCTTCAGCCATAATCTTATCTAACTCAAGAGTTCTAAATAATACTTCATCAGCATTCTTACACATACTGCGGAATTTATAGAAATTAAATTCTTTTCCATTTTTTCCAATTCTTTTTTGTACAAAGATAATACTATCAAAATCTCCTGTACACATATATGCAATCTTTACAAATAATGTAACAGGTATTAATAGAATTAAACCAATAATAGATACGAAAATATCAAAAGTACGTTTAATAACTGAATATGCAGCACGTCTTATAGATACACGGTGCATAACATTTGTACTTACACTTATACTTTCATTCATAATTCAACCACTCCACAATTCAGATTTTTATATTCTAAACGCCTTTAATCTCGTTTATCCATTATTAATTACTTATTTCCGTCTCTTCCCTTATTATAGTAATAATCGTTTGTATAATAACTATAATAACTACTTGATTTAGTTTGAGCCTTATTAACAATAACTCCACCAATCTTAACACCAGCTTGATCAAATACTTTCTTAGCATGATCTAAGTTTTCGAATTTAGTTTTCTTATTTGATACAACAATTATGTTGACATCACTATATTGTGACATAATTAATGCATCAGATAATCCTAAAACCGGCGGACAATCAAGTATAATTATATCATAATCTTCCTTAAATTTATCTATTAATTTTGCATTATTTTCAGTAGCTAATAATTCTAC
>OCVV011322504.1_pt1 | contig 15130 bp, 12 predicted proteins | sample 1539721 | NCBI WGS metagenome assembly OCVV01 (sample SAMN02144230, study PRJEB22623) | gut metagenome | biome: sheep rumen | host: Ovis aries | place: New Zealand
AAATTGGGCTTTATTTACAAGTTTTTTTCCTGATGTAGAACCGGATCAACAAAAGATGCTTATTTATATGATTTTGGGAAAAATTTTCAATAATCAATCTGTTATCAATAATATCAGAGAAAATGTGGGTGGAGTATGATTATAAATTCACTATTGATAAAAGATGGCTACTTTGAAAAAAAGTATGAATTTGAAAAGGGTTTTAACCTTATTCATAGTGCTCCCAATAGTGTTGGCAAGACCACTTTGCTAAGAAGCCTAATTTATGCAATGGGATATCCGATTCCTGGAACAAAAAAATTCCCATTAACAAAACCGGAATTTACGCTAAATCTCCAACTAAAAAGTGGAGAAGTTGCCCAGATTGTTAGAAAAGATAGGGAAGTATATTTTAACGATGATTTTTTTACGGTTCCCGCAGAACAGTTATCGTTGCAAAAGAGTGTTTTTGAGTTGAATGATGAGATTTTACTCTCAAATTTACTTGGCGTTTTTTATGTTGATCAAGAAAAGGGATGGACTCTTTTAAATCGTGGCAAAGTTATAGGAAATGTTCGATTCAATATTTATGATTTTATCTTGTCTTTGACCGGCAAATATTCGGAGAATCTGTCAAGGAAACTGGATTCGCTCAATAGGGCCATTGCCAAGTATAAGAACTTTCAAAATATTGTTGAATACCAAAATTCACTTAATGAAGAACACAACTTTGTAATGGACCCGTCAAAGGTTGTTCTTGAAAAAGATAAAGCGTTGCTAGAATACAAGAAAAGGTCTTCAGAAAAAGAAGTCTCCATTCTAAAAAAATGCTTGAAAGATCAGGACAACTTTGTGAACTTTATAGATTCTCTGCAGTTGAGTATAAAATTAGAGGATGGAAGAAGTCAAATCATAACGAAAGAAAATCTGATTGGAGTTGAAGAAAATAAATCTTTGATTAAGGCTAGAATAGAGCTCCTTGCTGATGAAATCTGCTCTTACGCTCAGAATCTTTCCAAAATAGATGCGGAAATAGAAAAAGCGGATTCTGATTTGAGTTTGATAGAAGTAGAAACTTTAGAAAGTCAATATGATCGTCAAATCAGTTCGTTGAATATGAATCAAAGTGCAGTTAAGGGGGCTTTAGATTCATTTGAAAAGCAAAGAAAAGAAGTTGCAGAAGAAATGGATGCTTTGGCAAAAACAGATACATCTGTAATAGATAGAATCCATAGCATAATATATGGCTATGCACAAGAATTGGATGTTGCAGATGACTATGTGAGCCCCAGTCAAGATTACATTTTTACATCAGATTTAAAGAGCCTATCGGGTGCAATTTTTCATAAAATTGTATTCTGCTTTAAACTTGCATATGTGCGGCTTGTTGAAGAAAAATGTGATTGTAATTTGCCAATAATTCTAGATTCTCCAAGTGGTCGTGAAGTTTCTGAGGAAAATGTCCGAAAAATGATGGAAATTTTAAAAAGAGATTTTTCAAATCATCAAATTATTATCGCGTCAATCCATGACTTTGGATATGCTGATAGGGTGATTGAAATTAAAGAAACGCTGATGGAAAACGCGGAAACGGTGAGTAAATAGAGTTCTTTATATGAAATGCGTTTATTGCCAAAAAGAGATTACGACAAAAAGTAGCGAGCATGTTATTCAGAATGCCATAGGTGGCTTTCTAGAATCAGAGAATATATGTTGTCCGGAATGTAATCTAGCAGTAGAAAAATTTGTTGACAAGGACTTTGTAAAAATATTTAGTCCTATAACAAATAATATTGACTATTTGCCTAAAAGAGCGTCAACAGAATCTTGTTATGATGGACAAGTGATGTGTGCAGGGCAATTCTATGATGCAAAATTTAAGGGTCGTAAGATAATTTCTGTTCCAAAATTACAGCAAGAGCGGAAATGTGGACTTGATAAGATTAAAGGTGTTGTCCCGAAACTATTCTACTTTAATCTACAAAATGATGTGTTTAAAAATGGCATTTCTAAAATAGCGTTTAATTTTGCTATTCATTCTGGAATAAATCCTGATTTTCTGATGGATTTTGTTAATGTTGAAAAAGATGGTTTTAATGTAAGTTCAATCAAATTTAAAAATCTAGTTATTCCTTTTTGTCCGTTAAATATTGTTGATTCTAAAATTGAATTCCGCAATGAAATCCAGTTATATCATAATTTGATTTTATTTAGCAATGGAAAAGAGTTATGGTGCTATGTTGATTTATTTAACGTTTTCCAGTATTATGTATTGTTGTCCGAAAAATTTGAATCATCTGAAAAGGTTTTAAGGATTTACGCGCAAAAATGCCAGAAAATTCCATTGTCTGAAAAGCATTATGTAGAAGATCTTCACTATGTTAAACCAAAGCATATATCTGCTTTATTGACTATTTTCGGAGTAACTTATGAAGAGTGTAAGGCTCAGCGAAAAGAAGGCGAGGACGATTTTTCATTAATCCGTCGTGTCATCAATGAAAAAATACGCAAAGAGAGTGTTGTTTCTAGTTTGAGCGATTTAGTAAATATCGGTGGCATGGTAGAGTTTGTTGATTTGTTGAAAAATTCATCTGATACTGGAAAAATTAATTTATATCATAATTTTTCATTCTATTTTGATGAAAATGATAATCTGATTGAAAATAATTTTAGACAGTATTTTATAGATGGTGATGGGCAAGTAAAGTTTTACCCCCATGAAATGATGGATGTAATGCAATCAGATTCTAAGATGATACGTGAATACTCGTCTATGAAATTTAAATTGATGTGTAATTATATTTTGAAAACAACTGCTTTGGGAAAATAGATATGACAAACGGATTAGATTCACTTGCAAAAATTTTTAATAAAAAACTTTATAGAATTCCTGATTATCAGCGTGGCTATGCTTGGGGAGAATCTCAACTTCGTGATTTTTGGGAAGATCTTGTCAATTTGCGGTTTGATAAGGGACATTATACAGGGCTGCTGACTTTTAAAATGCACGACAGCGATTTGGACCCATCTGAAAAACAGCTTGTTGAGAATGGGTATGAAAAGTATGATGTTGTTGATGGTCAACAACGAATGACTACTTGTATAATTTTCTTGAATGCAATTATTGCATGTGCAAGAGAAATAAATCCGAGAAAGAAAGATGATGAAATTACTTTGGGCTTAGAAAGTGTAAAAGATATTGTTGCGCAATACATTTGTAAAATGAATCCTAGCGGAATAATCAAATCATATTTATTTGGTTATAGTGTAGATAATCCGAGCCAAGATTATCTCAAGTATCGGATTCTACAAGTGGAGAATTCGGATCAACATGTTGAGGAAACATATTACACAAAAAACTTAAACTATGCAGCTTCTTTTTTTAGAAATAATATTAAGGAATATGTAGGCGAATCATCCGAAAAACTTTCGGATTTGTACAAACGTTTGACAACTAAACTTTTATTCAATATTAATTACATCTCGGACGATTTTGATGTGTATGTGTCTTTTGAAACGATGAATAATCGTGGAAAGTCTCTTACAAATCTAGAAATCCTGAAGAATCGATTGATTTATTTGACAACGCTATTCGATTCAAGTAAAGATAATGAGTGTCGGGAGTTACGTAAGAAAATCAATGAAGCGTGGAAGGAAATATATTTCCAATTGGGGCGAAACCCTGAATATTCATTATCGGATGATGAATTCTTGAGGGCGCACTGGATTATTTTCTTCAAGTACACTCGTAAACGCGGTGATGATTATATAAAGTTCTTGTTGGATTATTTTTCACATAGAAAGGTTCAACAGCAGGTAATTGTGGACGAACATCAGGAAGTTTGCCCTGTAGAAGAATCTTGGGACAATGATGAAGATGATGATGACGTTTCAGATGCTGCCTCTGAGGGTGCTAAAAATCTTACGCTTCAGGACATTAATAAATATGTTGAAAGTTTAAAGACGTTAGCGGTGAAGTGGTATGAAATTCATTTCCCAGACAAAATAGATTCGCTTTCATTAGAAAGAAAAAAAAGGCTTGATCGTTTAAACCGAATAGGATGCGGTTACTTTAAACCGCTTATTATGGTTTCGATAATGAAGAATGCCTCCAATATTGATGAATTATTAGACAGCATAGAACGTTTTATTTTCATAATTTTCCGCTTGGGCGCAGCACAATCAACATATGCAAGTAGCTACTACTATAATAAGGCTCATGATTTGTATAACAATGTTAAAGGTTGTTCTGTAGATGCAATTATAAAAGACTTAAAATCTGATATTGCAAAAAAAATGGAATTGGCGATAAAGAACTTTGTTGCGAAAACTGAAGAGCGCTTTGAAACTGAGGGCTTTTATAAATGGAATGCCTTGCGTTATTTCTTATACGAATACGAAATGAGTTTGCAGAATAAAAAAGATGGAATGTTGAATAAGTTTAGATCCTGGTCTACGTTTGTTAATGATAAAGCAAAAAAGACTATTTCTATTGAACATATTTTACCTCAGACCATTCCTGAAGACGAATCTAATACATATTGGAAAGACCGGTTTGTAATATATACTGATGAGCAATTGCGTTTTTTGACAGGTGCAATAGGAAATTTACTTCCTTTGCAGACAAATATTAATTCTGCATTGCAAAACGATTCCTTTGATAACAAGAAGTCTGGAAAAGGAAAACGTACTCGCGGATACAGAGATGGCTCTAATTCCGAGGTTGAAGTTGCACAGAATGCTGAATGGACTGCTAAAGAAATAAAGGATAGAAGTTGCAAGTTTGTTGAATTTTTGGTTACTCGATGGGGTGTTGTTATGACAGAAGAGCAAAAAGAAATTCTAGTTCATTTGTCGTTCTTGGAGGAATCGAAAGGAATTTAACGTCTGCTGAATGTTTGTTTTTTGTTTTAGAGGAATATTATGTCAGTATCATTTGATGTTTACGGCCCGTTCAAAGTCCCGTTTGATGAAATCTCTGCGAAAAATGGGAAGTCCAAGTATTTCCAAGTTTCTAGCAAGGACGGGTTAGAGAATTTTTGGAAAGATTGCGAAAAGGGTGATGAAAAAGGGTGCTATGTATTTGTTAACGGCTACACTCCAATTTATGCCGGAAAAACGAATGTTTCGTTCAAAAAAGAAATATTCACATATCATAAAAGAGTTCTCTTGAACAAATTTTTAAATACGGCTTCCAAAAGAAAATTGATGGTATTCTTTATCACGTCCAAGGAAAGTGGCCGTCTAGATGAAATTATTGGCGAGATTGAAGATTATCTGATAATTCAGGCCAAGAGGGCTAACGAAGACTTGTTGAATGAAAAGAATACGACTCCTAAATGGTCGATTCCCGGTATTTATGGCGCGAATAAAATTGGCAAGCCATCGATGGCTGCTAGGATGCTGAAGAAAAGTTTAAAGCTTTAAAAGGATCATTTTTAAATGAACGAACAAGAAAGAAAATTGTTTGAAGAATTGCGGAAGGACAGGACAGAAAACGCAAATGTCTTAGATAAACAATCGATGACCGGCGTAAAAAAGAGCGTTGTTGAGAAATATTCTGATCAGGCGCATTTTGTTTATGAACTCCTGCAGAATGCAGATGATGCTGGTGCTACATATGCCAAGTTTACTTTATATCCTGATAAGATCGTTTTCGTTCATAATGGAACCAGGCACTTTTCTATTACTGACTATCGCACAGAAGCCGATGACGCTCAAAACCATTGCTTGGGTGATATAAATGCGATTACCTCCGTTGGTAATTCTAGTAAAAGAAGTGATGATGATGTGGGGAAAACGATAGGAAAATTTGGCATTGGCTTTAAATCCGTATTTCAGTACACATCAACGCCAGAAATTTATGACGATAATTTTTTCTTTAGAATAGAAAGATTCTTTGTTCCTTGTGAAATCTTGTCTGACTATGATGGTCGGCGCCCTGGAGAAACGGTTTTTGTCCTTCCGTTTAATCACGAACAAATGCCTCAAGATGAGGCGTATAAAGAGATTCGAGACACTTTGAAAGACTTAAAGTATCCAGTCTTATTTATGCCACATCTTTCTAAAATTTATTTTGAATGTGACAATGAGCGAATAGAATATAGTAAGCAAATAGAAGATAAATTGTATTTTGGGGATGTTACAGCAGAACTTGTATGTCAAAGTAATAAGGGAAATGATACAGAAGTTGTTGATCGCCTTTGGTTGTTTAGCAGAGATGCATTAGAAGGGTATTCTTATTCAGTTGGATTCTTTTTAACCGAAGATGGGCATTTAAAGCCGGTAAAAGAACCTGCGTTCTGTTTCTTTCTTACAATGGAATCTACGGAGCTCAATTTTATTATCCAAGCGCCTTTTTTGTTGACGGATAACCGCGCGAATATATTTGCGAATAAAGCTCATAATAAAAAACTTGTAGAATCACTTGCACAATTAGCTGCAGATTCTTTAATCTATTTAAAGAAAATAGGGATTTCAAAGGGGGTGAACTTAATTGATGATAAGTTTTTCGCTATACTACCCTATGATGAATCGCTTTACAAGGTTGACGAGAAAAAGAAGATTTCCTTTGAACCTTTTTATCTAAAAATCAAGGATTGCTTGTCAAAAGAGGATATTTTACCTACGAGTGATGGTTTTTGTTGTGCCGATGATGCTTGTTGGGCCTCTGTTTCTCGCTTGACGGAATTGTTTACATCGTTTCATATTTCTGTATTGTTTAATCATCCAAATTTGAAATGGGTCTTCCCTTCGCTAGGGAGAGACGAATATCAAAAAAGTAATCGAAAAGTTGCTAAATACATTAATTCAATCGTTCCCCTTTGGCTTGATGAATCGAAAATTATTAAAAAAATAGATGGAAATTTTATCGATCGTCAAAGTTTCGAATGGCTTAGTTCCTTATATAAATGGCTAGGAGAGACCGATTCTAGGATTAAGCAAGTAAAGAAAAAACCGATTTTTTTAAATCAAGAAAAGAAAGCTATTGCTGCGTATGACGCAAATGGAAAGAATATCCTGTTCATTGCGGATGAAAATAATGCCGGAAATTATGACTATGTATTTCAGGATTTTCTTGAAGATCCTGAAATAAGAGAATTTTTTGAGAAAGTTGGCATTGAAAAACCGCAATTAAAGGACTTGGTGAACAACATCATATTGCCCGAAATCGAAGAGGGAAAAGCAGATCTTGATTCTTGCTTTAATATTTTCTTCAATCGTTTTAGGGAATGTAGTCAAGAGGATATGGAGGATTTTATTGCGGATATAAAGGGATTAAAATTTTTGAGAGGGGTTAATGAATTAGGTGATGCTTCAGAACCCGCTTATTATGCGGCATCTGATTTGTATTATCCAACAGAGAATTTAAAAAGATATTTCAAATATAAACCGCCAACCTGTTTTTTAGATTTGCAGTTTTATAAGTCCGAGAATGATCGGAAAAATTGGAAATTGCTTAAGGAATTCTTTGAAAAACTAGGGTGTAGGACTCTTCCAAGAAGAATATCGCGAATAATATCTGAAAAAGAACTTGCCAGTCGGAAGCTTTCGATCAAAAGGGGTGCTGCTGTTTCTTGGGAAGAAACTTACTTAGATGGTTGTCGTGAAATTCTGGATTGTATTATAAACAAAAAGGACAAAACCGCCTCAAAAACATTATGGTCTGTAATAATTGAATGTATAAACGCTGGCTATGGTGTCCATGATTTGTTTACAGGACACATCAGATACAAATATTGGGGACGAGAACAGTTTTCGAATTACGAATCCCTTGAAACTGAAATGTTGAGAAATAAAAAGTGGCTGATAAATTCAAAAGAAAATTTTATCTCTGCAAAAATTGCAGTTGTAAAGAGTTTGGAACGGAATTATGATGTGAAATCAAAGTCTGCTCAAGAATTACTAGCGTTCCTTGAAATTCCAGAAACGCGGGAAAAGAAAGACAATGATTCTAATTTGACGGAAAAACAAAAAGAAAAGATAAATTGGGCGAAAAGGTTAGAAAGGGCTGGCCTAAAAACGGAAGCGGATCTGAAAGAGTTTCTCGCATGGAAAAAGAAGAAAGAACAAAGAGAAAATAACACTTTTAATGATGTTCCTCCACCACAAAAATCTCCTAAAAGTAAAATAGCTGTGGAAAGAAAAAAAGAAGATGTCAATATTACATTAGATTCCATATTAGGAGAGGAAAAAGATATTCAGGTTGAAATCATTGACGTTCCCCGAAACGGAGAAAAGCATAAGGGCCCTGGTTCATCAAGAGTAGCGAAAACAGTTGTGGGAGAAATAAAAACTTCTATAAAAAGAAACCTAAATGGAAGAAATGCTGAAAAAATCGTTCTAGACGAACTTAAAACTGATGCTTCGGATTTACGAGACAAATTTCCTTTTAGTTTTGATGGAAAGACCGTGTCTTGGGTATCTGGCAACTCTGCATTGAATGGTGATGATTCTGGAGATGATTCGCTAGGCTATGATATTTTAATAAAAGACGAAAACGACAACGATGTTTTTTATATTGAAGTGAAAAGTTCTGAACAAACAAAATGTTTGTTCTATATGAGTGCCCGGGAATACATCTTTGCTCAAGAACACCAGGAAAATTATAGGGTGATTTTTGTAGGAGGGACAAATAATGAAAAAGTGGAAATTTCGGTTCTTCCAGAAAACTTTCTAGAAGATTCTGGAACTTATAGGGTTGGATGCGCCAATTATTTGGTTGCTAAGATAGCTGCGGATGAGAATAATCTGTAAGAATTAATTAGTAATGCGGAAAAAACACTCAACACATTTGTGTCACTTAATAATCAAATTTTCGTGATGAGATGGATTTGCAATCTGCAAGTGTTCTGCGGCCCGCTTTATATTGCATGATACGGAAGTTTGAATATTCTTATGAAGAACTATATTCGGTTCTTCAATCTTGCGCGAATATTCCCCCGTCCCATATGCAGTCTTTTGTCCACGGTTTTTACTTGATGCTTAAAGGGGACGTTTTTGCCGCAATTCATATCTTAGCTCCGTCATTTGAGGCTTTTATTAGAAGTATTTTCATTAAGAACCAATGGAAAGTCACATATCTAAAAGATGGGAAAGAACAATTTCTCATCTTGGGTTCTTTGATTGAAGATTCTCTATTTATTCAAAAATTTGGCAAATCAATGCAATTTCAGATATATACAGTATTTTGCGACCCCTGTGGGACCAATTTGAGAAACGATATTGCTCACGGTTTGTATGTTCCCACGGACAAAACGCTTTCGTATGCCTTGTATGCGATTGCGTTTATTCTGAAATACTTGATTTATGAGAAGTCTTTGGAAGGGAATTCTGAGGGATGTCAGAAGTAAATTTGTATGTTGCAAAATAATTAAATTTGTTCTTAATAAATATTTTTTACCAAATTATAAAAAAAGCGTAATTTGACCTCCTGTATGAGGGGGCGTCTTGCGGAAATGTGAGTTCTGTAAATTCTGATTTTACGCAAAAAACGAATTGTTTTAGGACAAATTTGTGTTATATTGTGTATAACCAAAGAAAGGAACATGAATAATATGAAAAAAATTTCAATGAATGCCATGGCTTCCCTGGCACTTTTTCGTCAACTATATAAAGAAGAAAGAACAGATGTTTTGAGTGTACTTGCTGAATTCATAAAAAAAACTATTAGCTGGTCTGGAAAAAAAGCTTTTTCTGTGACTGAAATAAAAAATAAGTTGATGGAGGATTATGAATTTTATATACCAGATTCGATAATTGCGTCTGCTTTGAAGAAATTTTGTCAAAGGGCGAATAATTCATATCAATTAAATGCAGATGCTTTATCTGAACCATGTAACGACATTGATGTTTTTGAGACGCAAAAAACAGAAAATGAGAAAATACTAAGTGATTTGATTGCGTATGTAGAATGCAAAATGGACACTACATTAAATCAACAAGAAAGAGAATTGTTGATGCAGTCATTTTGTGAATATTTGATAGAAGATAAAACAGGTGAAAAATATTCAGAATATATAGCCTCATTTATGATTGAACAAGAAAAAAATGAGGAGAATCACGAACAATTAAAAAAAATTAAGGAAGGTGTGGTTTTATACGCAGGAATAAAATATAATGATCAAGTCGGCAATTTAGGTGGGTGGAATACCGAATTGACGATTTATGTAGAACAGGAAATATTGTTTAGTTTGGCGGGATACCATGGGGAGCTTCTTCAAGAAATTTATATGGATTTTCTTGGTCTTATAAAAGAAATAAACATGAAGGCTTCCAAGTCTTTGATACAAATTAAATATTTCAAAGACGTAAAGAGCGATGTTGATAATTATTTTGACATTGCAGAGGATATTGTAAAGGGAACGAGAACCCTAAATACATCAAAGCAGGCGATGATTTCTATTGTGACTGGTTGTAAGTCTGCTGTTGATGTTGTAAGAAAAAAAGTTGATTTTTATCAATTCCTGCTGAAAAATAATATTATGGAGGAAAAACAGGTTTTTGATGTTATTGGAAATGAACAATATAACATTGAATCAGCAGATGTGCTTACGAAATTAAATAAGGAATGGATTGAGAGAGATGAAGAAGGGAAGGAAGAAAAAATTCTAAGGAGTTTAAAATATCTAAATTACATAAGCATTGCGCGCCATGGGAAAGAGGGAAGCATTAATGTTATTTCAAGCATATTGTTGACACAAACAACTAGAACTTTGTTTATTGCTACCCATCCATTGATAAAAAATGGCGGAATATGTCCGTTGGCGACAAATGTTGATTATCTGACGAATTTGTTCTGGCTGAAGCTAAATAAGGGATTTGGGAAAACGCAGTCTTATCCAAAATCTTTTGATTATATAATTCGCGCAAAAGTTGTTTTGTCATCGTTGATTACTCAATCAATTTCTAATGAATTTGAACGAATAAAGAAGGAATGTGGCAATGGTGATAGGTTGCCCGATGCTTATCTTGCAGAATTAGCAGAATTGAAAATGAGAATGAGACGCCCGGATGATATATCTGCAGAAAATATTGATGAATCGTTAGCAACGATTAAGATGACTGATATTGAAAAAATTATTCGGGAGAAGCAGATTGCTCAAAGAAAGGCTGAAGAAAAAGAATTAGAATCTGCAAAGACTATAAGTCAACTGAGAGATGCTAATGAAGAAAAAAACAAAACAATTGCATCGATGCAGCAAAAGATGGAAAAAACACAGTCTGATTTTAAGGAGCTAAAAGAGAAGTTTGAAGAACAAGCTCGTTCGGACTACGATCAAATGAAAAGAAGAAAAGAAAAAGCTGATCAACAAATCTCAAGACGGATATTCTATTGGAAAGTGATTATAGCTTTACTATTGATTTTTATTTATATTCTTGTTACTATTTGTGTGAAAAAAAGTAATTGGGATGTACTTGAACCAGTGACATATGTCATTGGTTTGGCTCCGTTATTGTTAGGTTATATTGTTTTTATTTTTACTGAAAAGAAATTTAGTCCCAAACAACAAATTATTTCATTTCTCAAAGGGAAAAAACAAAAGTATGAGCAGGATCTCTATGAAGAAAAGAATATTGATTTGAAAAAGTTGGAGGAATACGAAAAAAATATGGAAAAAAATAAATCTTGATGATAAGAAATAAAAAATGCCAACTTAGTTGGCATTTTTTTATTTCTTCCTCATCTTCCCGCCGGCAATCACCACCAGTAGCGCGCCTGCGGCAACACCGCCGACTTTCTTGAGGTCGCTCCAGAATTGTCGCCGCTTTGCCTTGCACTGCTCGCAAAGTTTCTCGGTGTCTTCGGGCTTGCCGCAGCCGCACTTTTTGCATTTGTTCCAGAGTTTTTGAGTCATAAGCCTTTCCTCTTTCCTCGTATTTTCTGCTTGTGCATCGCCTTGAGTCTAGCCCTGTCCTTATTGAGGGTGGCGATGGTTTGGGCGGTGCTTTCAATTTCCTGGGCGTTCATTCGTGTCGGCAAGTTTTTGTAGAACCTCCTGAAATCCCTGTCGCAGATGGTGCCTTCGGGGACCCTGTCGCCGAGTTTCGCATTGTTCCCGAATATCACCAGGTCGATGAACTTGTCCTTGAGCGCCGGGAACTTTTCGCACAGGGCTTGTATGTGCCCGTAATTCTGGTGATGGGGATTTTTCATCGGGAATTTCTTTTTGCCACGATTCAGGATTACCATCCACTGCTTATCGTAGGCGCTCCCGACGATTAGGCCGATGTATGTCTTTTTCTCTACGACGAGGATGCCTTTTTCGGTCACGGCGATGATGTCGATTTGCTGTACGCCGTGGCTTCCGTCCACATAGACATCCCTGAAGACGGTTCCCTTGCTGATGGCGCGGATTCTGTTTGCCGTGTGCTTCTCGCCGATGTGGCCGACAATCTGGTTCTGGAAGAACCACATGCAAAAGACGATTGCACCGAGAATGACTATAAACGTTATCATGTAATAGAATATATACTTTTTGCGTTAGGAATAGTTCACTCTGTAAAATTTTCTTGCCCCTCTGGCGCAAGCGCCAAATGCTAGGCTCGGTCATATCCATGCAAGCATGGCTGCGACACTCGCCTTACGCATTGGTGCCAGTTTTTCAAATATTAGGTACATTAATGCCCGACGTGTTTTTCCGTCTAATGGGAAAATGCGTCTTTTTTTTATTTCGGATTTTCGGAATAAAGGGGACGCCTCTAACATCAATCGGCTGCCAAAGCGGTCAAATGGAGGCTGCATCAACTTATGGCAAAATTAGAGGACCTTATAAAGAACTTGGTGGCCCTTCCGCATGAATATGAGTGGTTGGACTTTAAGGAAAGCTGGTTTTCAAAGGACGAGATTGGCGAGTACATTTCGGCGATTTCGAACGGGGCTGCATTGACGTCGATCATGAACCTTTCAAGCATTATTTAGCACGGAATTTAAAGCCGAGCGTCGCTTTTGAGGTCGAAGAGGCTCAGATTGATGGCAAACGTCTTGTTTTGTTGTCTGTCCCTGCGGCGAGATCTGTTCCGACGAAGTTCCTATCGCAAGCTTTTATCCGAATCGGTTCTAGCAAAGAGAAACTTTCGAAGTTCCCTGAATGGGAGATTCGCCTTTTGAACACGTTGTCGAACGGCATTCCAACGATTGTCAGTATGGCTGCTCCCGATTATGCGCAGGAACTGACTTTTGAAAAATTGTTCATGTATTATGGCGCGAAAGGGGTTGCTTTGCGAAAGGAAACATTCAAGAAGTCGCTCAAGCTTTTAACTGCCGACGGACGCTACAATATCATGGCGTTGCTGCTTTCGGATGTAAACGATATACCGATTCGAGTGTCTGTTTTTAGTGGCAAAAGCAAGGCTGACACGCTTTTCTCGGTTAAGGAATATGGGAACACTTGCATTTTGTATGCGATGGATAAGATCCTAGAATATGGCGATGCCATCAACATCATCCAGGCAGATGAACGCGGTCGTATTTCTGAACGGAAGGATATACCCCTCTTTGATTACGAGGCATTCCATGAAGCGGTTTTGAACGCGTTTATTCACAACAAGTGGTTGGGAATGAATGCTCCAATGATTAGTGTCTTTACTGACCGCATAGAGATTCTTTCACATGGCGGTCTTGGTCTTGAGCAGGATTTGGAGGGCTTCTACAAGGGTGTGAGTATTCCTGTCAATGAAATTCTCGCCTCGATGTTCTTGCAGTTGCGGCTGAGTGAACGGTCGGGGCGCGGCGTTCCGAAGATTGTTGGGGCGTATGGCCGCGAATCCATAAAAATTGAGAAGAATTTCATCGTGGTGACGATTCCGTTCAATAGGATTAACGTGACCCCGTTTGAACTGAATGAAGGGCAGCCGACAATAAACCCGACTGTAAAGGCTACAACAAACGCTACAACAAACGCTACAATAAACGCTACAATAAAACTGACCGATAGTCAAAAGAAAATTCTTGAAAAAATCTTGAGTAATCCGATAATTACTCAAATTGAAATTGCCGAACAGCTAAATCTTCACCGTGTCTCTGTCACCAGAAGTATAACGAAACTACAGAAATTGGGTGTTCTGAAGAGAGTCGGCAGTAATAAAACCGGATATTGGGAAATAATTGAAAACGTACTCTAAAATTGAGTAACAGTTCAAGCTCTTGACGCGGCATAGCCGTGGATTTAGTTTTAGAATAGGACTTAAAAAAAGAGCAACATCATAATGTTTTGGACGCATCCAAAAACTGTAAACTTAATCATAAAAACGAGGAAAAAATGAACTATACATTTACAGAACAAGAAGTTGAAATGATGTATTACTGGGGACAATATGCTGATGGTGAAAGCGGCTTCACTGAAGAAGAACAAAAATTGTACGATAAAATAGAGCGAATTTTTACGCCGTTGCAAAAAGAAAAAGATGAATCTCGCAAGATTGTAGAATTCTTTGAAGAGATATGCAGTACATATAAGGGGGTGTCATATTCTTTGCGTTTCCCCGGAGGAAATTGCATAAGATTCATTGACGTAGATAAAGACCTTTGCTTCGACACGAAAAAGTCAAAGTACACGGATGTGGTGTTGGAGGTTTCGAAGGAAATAAATAAATTGAAGTTGAAGAAACGGGAGGGCTAGAATTACAACATGTCTTCGAGCTCCCGCCAAGATAATTCGAGCAGCTCGGCTAAGTCCAGTAGTTCCGCTGAATCAAGTCGCATGCAGTGCCCCGATATTCCCTCAGGTGCCCTTGCTGAACAACCCCGTGGGCTACGCGAAGTAGTTGAAGCGGGTTAACAATAGGGTTAATGTAAAGGTTAGTGAAAATTTTTCAATTACTCAGCAGGTTGCTGAAAAATTGGTTATCAGAAAATCCTATAGCGGCCATGCGCTGTAAAAAGTTGTATCTTTTCGGTGTAGAAGGTAACATTATGAAAAGATATTTCGCTTTTTTGCTTTGCATTATGGCCGTGGCGGCGTTCGCGGCCGAAGACATCAAGATTGTCAAGGTGAACGACGCCAACTTCGAGAGCGAGGTTCTGCATTCCAAGAAGCCGGTCATCCTGGATATCACTTCCACGAGCTGCCCGCCGTGCCTCATCATGATCCCGACGCTCATCGGTATCGCGAAGAACTATCCCGACATCAAGATTGCGACGGTGGGCATC
>OCVV011194350.1_pt1 | contig 15128 bp, 35 predicted proteins | sample 1539721 | NCBI WGS metagenome assembly OCVV01 (sample SAMN02144230, study PRJEB22623) | gut metagenome | biome: sheep rumen | host: Ovis aries | place: New Zealand
GTTGCAATTAAAGAACATTTAATTAGTGAGATTGAGTATGAATTAAACAAAATGAAAAAGGAACTAGATTATGAAGATACTGATTTCTTTACTCGCTCTGGTGGTTCAGTGGAGGAAGAATAATTGGCAAGAAAGAAATTCAAAAAACCTAAAGAATATTTGGCACGAGAATACGCCGATTCGATATGTGGACTAGAGAACCGAAAAACAAGGCAATGGATAATCGCCTATTATGCTTTTGTTGATGGGTATAAGAAAGGAGAAACCAATTGTATAACCAAAGGAGAGTGAGTAAATGACAATGGAAGAATTATCCGTCGAAATGCGCACGAAAAGAGCAAGATGTTCCACTTACTGTCCTGTATGGAATAGTGAGGATAAAGACTGTGAGATATATGGAAGTATGCACTGTTCGCCTTCAAGATGTAGATTTTTCTTAGCACAGGAAGTGTCAAGGCGAAACAAGGAGAAAGATAATGGAATACTTACCAGATGAATTAAGTGCAGACGAAGCACGAAACCTTTTCAATAAAGGTGAAATATCAGAATCAGAAGCAAGACGCTTGTCCGGCAATGCTTTTGACCCGTATGGCAGAGGACATCATTGTGAGTACAACGGAAGAGGACAGAAAGGTTACTGGGATAGCGATGACCGCTGGCATCCAGTTAAAGACGATGACTAAGGTGGTAAAAGAAAATGACTAATTTACTTACAGGACACGAGGATTTTATTGCTTCTCATACAAGGAGGGAAATAATGCAGAAGTTTAATGTTAATTATAACTATGTAAACAACTTCTGCAGGAGGAATGGATTAACACCAATCCCAGAAAGACGAAGTTATCCTATGACAGATGAGATAAAGGATTTTTTGAAGGAGCATACTATTACAGAGACATCATCTAAGTTTCATATCTCATATGAATGGCTTGCTATGCAGATACGAAATAAGAACTTACCACATAAAAGGCATACTGCTAGGGGAAGCAAATTATCTGTACATTCATGTAAACGCACTGGTGAGGCACACGATATGATAAGACACCTGTCTAAAATATTTACTTTTGCATCTATAGCAAGAGTATTCGGTTACTCAAAAGAACGTATAAGACAGATTTGCGCAGATTGTGAGGAGGGAGAAAATGACAAAAGCAGAACTTGAGGAAGAAGCAACTACCTATGCTTTAGAGTGGGGAACTACAACTGACGGAACTTATGCTTGTTGTAGAGATGGTTATCTTGCAGCCGCAGAGCCAAGAGAAAAGCGCATTGCAGAACTTGAAGCACAGATTGAGAAGATGAAGAAGTATGCAAAGCTGCTTCAAGACATTTGTACTGTTATGGGGAATGACCCCTATATGGTTTGGAGAGGACTTGAGCAAAGAGTTTTAGTCTTATGGGATAAAAGCGAAGAAGAAAAAGGTTTGAAAATGACTGAAAACATTCTTGACAGGTTACTAAAAATAAAACCTCAAGATTGGGCAGAAATTGAAAGATTGGAGATAAAAGATAATGAATAACTTACCTTTTGGAATTGTACTTCTTGTGCTTGCAATATTGAGTGTGATTATGCCTTTTTTTTGTGATGATGAAGAAATAAAAGGTATATCTGTAGAGATAAACGAAAATGGCGATTTATTGTTTTAGGAGGAACTTGAATGAGATGTGATTATTGTAATTGTCAACTGACCCCAGCCAATAACGGAGAATATGCACCCCGAGGCATACCTTTATATGTTTGTAAGGCGTGTTATCAGAAACTGAAAAATAGTGAAGTTAAAAAGGAGGAACTTAAATGAAAAATATTAGTGCAGAAGAACTTAAGGATATTCTTGAAAAACACAGACACTGGCTTTATAAAGGCTGTGAGGGTTGGGAAGATATGCGTGCAGACCTTAGAGACGCAGACCTCAGAGACGCAGACCTCAGAGACGCAGACCTCAGTTTCGCAGACCTCAGAGACGCAAACCTCAGAGGCGCAGACCTCAGAGACGCAGACCTTAGAGACGCAAAGAATGTGCCTTATATCCCTATGGTATGTCCAGAGGAGGGAGATTTTATCGGCTGGAAGAAAGCATACAGCTTAGCTTGCCCTAAAAAGTTTATCGTAAAACTTAAAATCCCTGCAAGTGCAAAACGCTCAAGTGCTACAGCAAGGAAATGTAGATGCAGTAAGGCAAGAGTCCTTGAAATCTACAACCTGGATGGAACTATAGCTGAAGAAAGAATGTGCTATTCTCAGCATGACAATAACTTTGTTTATGAAGTCGGAAAGACAGTCAAGGTCGATAACTTCGATGATAACAGGTGGAAGGAATGTGCTACAGGTATTCATTTCTTTATGAATAGACAGGAAGCATTAAATTATTAGCAAAGGAGGAATAAATAATGTTTGAGAAAGAAGCAGAAGAATATAAGGATAATACAAGAATAAAAGACAAAAACACTTATGTCGGTTTTCCTAATGAACGTATTTCAGAATTACAGGATTTTGAAGGTAACTACATAGATATTTCTGACAGAATTATCAAGGCTTTCAAAGACGGTGCTGAGTTTGGTTACAACAAGGCTAATGAATGGCACTCTGTGAAAGACGGAGATTTACCGAAAGATAATACACAGGTTGTAGTGTTTCTTGAAAACAAACGAATGAAAATCTCAATCTTTATGGAAAATAAGTTTACTATTTGGAACAAAGAGTATGACGCTTATACTAAACTTTATGGTGTTATCGCTTGGAAAGAAATTGTACTTCCAAAGGAGGCTTAAAAATGCTGATATTTCCACTGAAAAAGCAATGGTATGAAAAAATTAAGTCCGGCGAAAAGACGATAGAGTATCGGGAAGTGAAGCCGTACTGGACAAGACGGTTTTATAATGAAAACGGCGGAGAATCGTCTGCTATGGTCGAAGAAAACGTCTTTGCCGAACCGTTGCTTCTAGGACAGGCTGTTGTGTCTCTTGATATGGAGTGCAAGCTCCGCCTCGGTTACACAAACAAATACATGACCGCCAACATCACGAAGATTGAAGTTGTAGATGGCAAAGACACAGACCTGCACATCGACAAGCCCGTATATGCGATACATCTTGCTGATGTAAAGGAGGAAGAAAATGAAAAGAGAATGTAATACTTGTGTGTATAAAGAAGGTTCTTGTTATCCTTCCACAACGATTTTTGATAAAGATAAAACTTGTAAAAGTTATGTTCCTGATTACGAAGGCTATATTGTCGAACTTGAAAAGAAAAATGCAGAACTGAAAGCGTTTAGACAAGATTGTGTTAAATTGACAGAAGATAATGTTGTTATGGCAAGACAAAGAGCAGAAATAGCAAGGAAACTTCTCAAAGCAAAAGAACTTCTTAAAATAGGATTAGAAGGAATTAAGAGAGAGTTTTTATTTGACGGAAACGGGAATCGCCCTTTTGCACAAGAAGCAATTAATCTTTGTAATCTGTTCTGCGAGAAGGTAGAGCAATTCTTAAAGGAGGTATCGGAGTGATTAAGACAATTGAGAAAAAAATATGTGATGCCTGCAAGAGAGAAGTTAATGACTTCGCGGGAGAACTGATACTTAAATATTCAGATTCTGATTATACAGGTTGTGGCTATCCTGTAAAAATTGAGCGCAAAGAAATTTGTATCGACTGCTGCCGTAAATTGAATAAGACTGTCACGGAAGTATTGGAGGAGGTTGAGAAATGAAAGATGAAAAATTGGCAGAAGAATATTATTACAAAACTTATCCTGTGACTTTGAATATCGGAGAAGAAGAAAGAAAGGAAAAAGTCATAGATATTTATCTTGCAGGACTTAAAGCAGGTAGACCTAAGTGGCATAAAATGGACTACAAAGATAAGGAAAGTTGCAGAAATATTCCCAAATATACTGAGCTTTTGACAAGGTATAACTGTGGCTTGTTTGAGGCTCATTGTGTAAATAAATGGACAGGTGACCATTGGTGTGAGCATACGTATGGAGTTAGCGAGTGGTGCGAGATACCAAAATAAACGGAGGAATAAAATATGAGTAACAGATTTTATGTAAACGATGAACAGATTTACGGAAACAATGAAATGTTTGTAAACACCAAAAGCGAACTTGCAAGACAGGGTGCTGAGTGGACCGAAGATGGAACCTTCCGGCCTATCGAAATTAAAGACCCGCAGGCTCTTATGGATGTAATTACAAAAGACTCTTTGGAATATCTCAAAGAAAAAATGATAAGTTATTACGATCCTGTAAAACACGAGGATGTAGGAAAAAGTTTTGAAGAACTTTCTGATATAGACGCATTAGGTTCTGTCTTTAATCCAAGAAGTTTTATTGACCTGCTTTACACAAAAGAAGGCGAAGTTAAACACGATGCTTTCAAATACATTGAGTATTGGATTTCTGATAAAAGAGCAATGACACCTTATCTTTTATGGACCGTAATTAAAAACGATGTTGTTTTCAAAGACGGAAAGCTCGTCTTAAAAGACGGACATAATATCATCGCCTGTATGTATTGAGGATGGTTAATATGACATTTAATGAGTTGTGGGGAAAGGTCCGTAAGGCAACCCTTGAGTTACGCTGCAACGGTCTTGAGATGATGGGTTATGGTATCCAGATTGAATTAAGCATTAAATCTTATCGTGATTTACTTAATGACCGTGAGTACAATTTTGAAGTCAGAACCGAAGTCGATGATGTGAACGAGTCTGTTCACAGGGGGACAATCTTTGGAACTCCGTTTGTGCTTACAAAGGATACAGACAGAGTATTGATAGCGAAAGAATTTTAAAGAATAAAAATAGGAGGCATAAATTATGTTATGGATTTTAGTTGTTGTATCGTTGGCTGTTTTGATTTTAGGTGTAATCAATGAAGAAGATGTAACTGAGAGGGTTTCAAGTGTGATACTTTTTACGTGTTTAGTTGCACTTCTTACTTGTCTTGGGTTTTATAACTCTACAAAAGCAACGGCAGATAAACAGATTGCAGTTCTTGAACAGAGGAATGACGAAGTGATTGCTCAGATTGAGCCTTTGGTTAAACAGTATCTTGAGTACGAATCAAACACATTAAAGGACCTTAAACCTAGTGCAGATAAGATTATTGCTATTGCTGCATATCCTGAGCTTAAAGGTAACGAGTTTGTACAGACACAGATAAAAATTATCCTTGAAAATCAGAAAAGGATAACTAACTTGAAATTGGATAAAGCAGGTCTTGGTGCTTATAAACTCTGGCTTTTTATGGGAGAGTAATAAAGTGTATGAAGCATATTTGCACTTCCTGTAAAAAGGAATATTGGCTTTGGCAGATGCTCGATACATTTATTTGTATCGAATGTCATAGAAAAAATATAAAGGAGATATTGGAATGTTAGCGTTGTATGGTGTAAGTTGTGTATTCTTGGCATTATCGGGAGTTGGAGTAGCGATTTCCCTTCTTATAGCTGGCGTAGATTGTTTTGAGTATTTTGGAGAGAACATGGCTCTTATTATTTGCGGCGTAGTTCTTGCATTATCTATTATTGGCCGTTGCACTACATACAATAGTGATGCAGTAATTAAAGCCAATTACTCAATAAAAATAAACGCTGTTAAGGATGCGGAAAATAACCTTGAGAAGTTCCTGGTGGAGCATCCGCAGTTTAGAGAGGATTATTATGGAAAAGAAAGTAATAGCAATAAATGAGTTTTCCAGTGAGCCGACGATTTTTAATAACATAAAAGAGGCTGCTCATTACTTCAGAATGACTCCTACGGGAATAAAGAAAGCCATTGAAAAAGGGAATTTGTCATATAAGGCAGGTTCATATTTTGATTATTTGTACGAAGGTGCCAAATGAAAATATTTTCTAAGCAGTATGTTCACTTTACCTGGAGCGAAGAACTTGAAGGGAAACCTTGTTTTGCAGCAAGTAGTATTAACGATTTAGAGGAATCTGTTGACCGTGATGACCGCACTTTCTTTGGTGAAGTAGGGAAATCCAATAATGCCGATTATCCATTTGATTTAATCGGAACAGATATGGATTTTGTCTTTGTTTACTACGACCCTCGATATGAATATAAAAAGGCTTTCAATGACAGAGAGGGCGTCCAATTCCGATGGGAAGGAAGCGACAATTGGACAGATGTTATAGAAGAAAGACAGTTGACGCTCGAAAATATAAATCTTCGTATTAAGCCAAGAGAGTACAGACCATTCAGAGATTGTGCAGAGTTAATTGAGCATTGGAATAAGGTTGTATGTCCGCATATACAGCCGAAGAACACTAAGCCTCTAATATGGGTTAGAGAAAATAGGGCTTATATAGAAGATGTATTGATTACCGGATTTAATGCAGGACAGGTTTTGATTAATGGAACAAGCTACTCTATGCAGCAATTATTCACGGAATATTCTTTCCTTGATGGAAGCGTGATAGGAATATTGGAGGACTAGATAGAATGGTTTTAATCAAAGCATTTTTTGCAGTTATTATTATAGGTGTCCTTGGTGTTTCTACACAGTTACTCTGGAAACATATAAATGGACTCTAATAAATAGAAACCTTGCCCCGTATGGGGTGGTTAATATACATTTTTCCTCCCGTCTAGAACGGTCGCCGGTTGGCAAGGGGCACACTCTATATGAGCGAAAGTGCAAGCCAATACCCCTATGCAGGTGCTAAATTATTTATCAATCCCCACTCTTATTCTCCATTTTTGATAAATAATGACTATGGTTCAATTCCATAAATAGGGGATAGGAGTTAATTACAAGTCGATGACTGAAAGAGAAAAGTGGCACGAGATTTTTATGGCAGATTGTGAAGAAGGTCTTAAAGAAATAGTAACCGAAAAGGATATGCTTAGACTATATCGTGGCTGTTCATTAAGAGATATGGCAAAGAGACTTGATATAAGCCCGGCATATCTCAGTGAGATTGAACACGGTAAAAAATCACTGACACTTAAATTATTCAGAAAGATGGAGGCTATGGGTTATTCTGGTAAGTTCCTTAGCCAGTTCGAAATTATTACGGTCAAAAGAAAAGTTGCCGATAAATAAACTAGGTGTTATATGGAGCAACAATTATACGATAAAGAAGATAGTCTAAATAAAGCATTGGAAATTATTCACGAAATGTTACAGAAATCATCATATACTGATTCTATGCATAATGTAATGTTTAAGTTACCTTTACCGTTAGTAAATAAAGCAGAGCAATTTCTTACCGAAGAAAACTTTTATCAAAAGAAGTATGGAAATATACAGGAGAATAAGTAATGTTTAAGTGGCTTGGAAGCAGAATTGAATTATTAAAGAACGATAAGAAACTTGCACTGATTTTCCTGCTCCACTTACTTCTGATAGGCTTACATTTCTACGAATACAAAATAGGTGAGATTGAGTATTACTGGTATTTAAGGGCCGGTGGTTGTGCTGTTATTTCATTCTGTATCTTTTTCTTTGGCAGAAAAGGCTTGGCTTATGGACTGACGATATTTGCCTGTGCTTTAGTGTATGTAAACAACTTCTACAACTACGCTTCGATTTTCTTTATTCTGATTGCTATGGGTGCAAATCCTAAGTTAAAGATAATTGCACCTGTGATTTATCTCGTTAATGTATTTATTGCTTACTCACAGAAACACTACGGAATAACTCCGTTCATAATTCATTTAGTTTACTGCGTGATGTTCTTTATTAAGATTGGCTATGTATTTGCAATACACAAACCGGAAAAGTTAAATCTGACTGACGATGAAAAACTGATACTTAACGAACTTGCGAAAGGGAAGTTGCAGAAAGAAATCGACCTGTACTCCCAGCAGACTATCTCGGCAAAACTTAAACACGCAAGAGAGAGAAACCTTATAGAAACTACTGCTGAGTTAGTCTCAAAATACAAAGAAGAAAACTAAACTCACACTTCAAGAAACGATTCAAGTAAATTCAAGTTGATTCCGAAGCTGTTCTATCAGATAATCTTCTCCATTATAGGAGATTGATTATGGAATTTACTAACCGGGATTTACTTCAGAGGGCTATGCCTTTAACAACTCTAAACAGTAATCAGTGGAACTTTATTTGTGATTATCTGGATAAGCTTGTGTTTTCAGAAGGTGTTGACTCTCAGATTTATAAGACGCTTGAGATACTGGTAAATAACCAGGCGAGACTGGAAGTGATAGGAATGTTTAATCTTTATTACAAAGATGAGCCTGTGAGTAAAGAGAATATCACAGGCATTGATGTCGCTTAGTGTTTTTTAGGAAAGTTTATTTCTCCGTTCCCGTTAAGAACACCAGCCTGTCTTAAGACTTCGCATAACAACCCAAGATTAGTTGCCTGTCTTTCATTGATAAGCTCGATGTCCTTTGCTATTTTATTGAGCGGGTCTCCTTCCTGTAATGACTTTACATAGAAGTTTACAGCATCATCAATAAACAGAGAAAAGGTCCTTTTACCTTTGTACTTTTCTCCCAGTTCGTATGTCGACTCAAAGATTTTTACGCTTTTAGAAGCAAGTTCATTTTTATCCATACCTAATTTTATTTTATAAAATATTTACTTGTCAATATAAAATTCTACTTATGGTGTACTTTTTGTGTTGTAAATCTACTGTAAGTGGTGTAAAATGTATGCATGAATAAAATTTCTATTCGTGCAGTTCCAAAACTTTTCAAAAACGGGTCTTTTTTACTTCTTCCGGCAACACCGAATGATAAAAGAACTCTTGATATGTTCTGTAGTAGTTTGCCTCAGAATGATTATGTGAGAGTTGTTTTATCTGAAACTAAGGCTAATAAATCATATGACCAGGTTCGTACTATCTGGGGTCTTATCTCTATAATCTATGAAATTGAACACGGCTCCAAGCCTACTACTGAGCAGGCCGCTTTAACATATACACATTTCATTAACCTTTACGCACCTACCCAAGAAGACCCTATGAATCCTGATGTAAAAATACCTGTTACTCTTTCTAAGATGTCAAAGTATGAAGCAACAGTGTTTGTGAATTGTCTTATGAAAGAAGCTATGCAGAGAATGGGAATATCGCCAGATAAATCTCTTATTGTTGATGTCGAGGAATTGTTCACAGAGTTTATTGAGTGGCGAAGCAGGCAGAAAACAGATCCGATTGATGTTGATGAAAATGGCAACTGGCTTACGATAGACGAATGGTGTAAAAGGAACTCTGCTTCTATGGCGAGTGGCTCTACAGAAGAACTTGAGGTTTGCCATATAATCACAAAGTCTAAAAGACCGGATTTAAGATATTGTGTTTGGAACTTGTTAAGAATGACTCATTATGAGCATATTGAAATACAGCACCGTTTTGGATGGGAGAGGTTACTGTCTATTTACCCACATTTAACTGCCAGAGTAAAAGCAGCCTATGACAGAGCAGGAGAGTTGTATCCTATTGATTTTAAGGATGCTCCAGAAGAGACTGAAAATCTAGCAAGTCAGGCTCTTGAAGAAGAAAAACAGCTTGAAATCTTTTAACAAAAAAGGCACGGATTAACCGTGCCGTTCTTTTATTTACCACCTCTTTTTCTTGATTCCAGGAACTTTTTAACATCCCTTCTGTAGTAAACATTACCGATACCAATTCTTATTTTTGGAATATCCTTTGGTATGCTCATACGCATATCAATAGAGTCGAGTTTAAGATATTCCCTAACTTCATCTTCGGTCATAATTTCATCACCACGCTCAAATACATAGTCAATCTGGCGGAGCATACTAAGAAGATAATTTATCTGTGCGTAAATCTCATCACGCTTTTCCTGTAAATCTTCTTTTGTAAAATGCCAGCCGTTTGTGTAATCCTTTGAAGGAATTACGAATGGTTCATTGTAATCTGCCATAAATCTCCTCAATACTCTTTATATTTTTTAATGAATTGATTATTTATCCATACATCAGAAATCTTTTTTATTTGTTTGATTTCGATTAGATTGATTGCTACCTGTTCCTCTTCTTCTTTTCCCGGATTCAGGTTGCGCTCTTTTTTTACAACCTGAGCGACAAGGTTATATAATGATTTTGAAATTCTATCGCTTAAATCAAAATACTCATCGTCTGTAATATTTTTATCAAGATATTGGTCCAGTTTATTTGAAAGGTCGATTTCCATATCTGTTACTTCGACCTGATATTTACGAAGCGCTACTTCCTTTGCTCTTTCTTCTGTGAAGTCAAGATTGTTCCATTTAATAATTACACTTACAGGGAGATTATATTTATCGGCACACTGTTGAGGAGTAAGACCGTATTTAATGTCGTCACATACATTTGACTGTAATTCTTTTGTGTATCTCATTTATTTACTGATTTGAAGTATTGGATGAAACTTTGTTCGATACCATGCAAAGCGTCTCGGATTTTAAGATATTCTTTCTGGAACTTGTAAGGATAAAACCATACATACCATTTCTTTCCGATTTTATTAAGCCTTGCAAACACAATTTCTGTTGTTTTGATTGTAAAAGAGTTTTCCGCAAATGCGTCAGTATAGACGCAAATGCGGGCGTCAGTAAGTTTTGACATTAGAACGGTACATCCTCGTCAAAGCCTTCTGCCGGATTGTAGTTTGAAGTTTCTACCTTTGGTTTGAAACCTGGATAGTCGGGAGGAGTAGTTGATTCACGCTTTCCGCAAAGCTGAACACTGTCTGCAACAATACCAACTTTACTGAACTTCTGACCTTCTTTTTCCCAGCGGTCCTGCTGAAGATGACCACTTACAACAATCTGTGCCCCCTTTGTAAGGTAAGGCTTAAGATTTTCAGCTGTCTTTCCCCAGATAGTTACATCAAAGTAACTTACTTCATCAACCCACTGCTCACCCTGTTTGCGGCTGCGGTTTACAGCAATACTAATGTTTGCTCTGGCCTGTCCGTTAGGTGTGTAAGCAAATGCATTACCTTCCAAATCTCTGGTAATATGCCCACAAACTACAACACTGTTAATGTCTGTCACTATTCATTCTCCTTGAACAAATCGTCGTCCTTCATTTCGTCACGAAACTTGGACTCTTTTCTTTCTTCTTTTTTTGATTTTGGCTTTTCAGTTTTAGGTGTTCTCAAAACTTTAATGCCAACCTTCTTCGATGCTTCCTTATCAATTTTCATGATTGACTCCTTGTTTTATCCTGTAGAAGAGGCGTTTCTATTAAAGGCAGAAAGTATCTCATCTTTCAGGTAATAACAGGAATGACCGAGTTTATGCTCAGGTATCACTCCTTTTTTTACCCAATTATATATGGTTACATCTGAGACCTTAAAAATAGACTTCACCTCTTTCCTGGTGAGGATATTACTTTCGTTTAACTCTAAGTTACTCATACTCCAATAATATTTAACAAATATTAAACTGTCAATAATTAACATAAATAATTATTAAAATATTTAGTGTGACCAAATATGTGACCAATTCAGCGTTAATCTATTTTAATCTTCTTGAAACTATTTTAATGTTCTTTTATAATGGAATTGCCCTGGGGAAAGATAACTTCTTATAAGACAAGAAGTTGTTATTTCTTTATTACACAATAAATTACTTGTTTTTGCAGATTGTATTTGTGGTTTTGCGGTGATAGTAACGGCTCATTATCTCAGCCTTCCAAGCTGATGACGAGGGTTCGACTCCCTTCTACCGCTTATTCCTTGTACTGTAAAGATTTATGGTGCAAGGATTTTTTATTTGCACGAACCTGGGTTTATTGTGTGACCAGAATGTGACCAATATGCCTAGATACAAAGAACCATTCACTATCTTTCCTCGTAAATTATCTTCTGGAAAAACGGTTTACTATTACCGTACATACACTCCAGACGGTAGCCGTACTGTCGCTCACTCTACTGGAAAATCAACTAAATCACAGGCTAAACAGTTTTGCTCGGAGCTTCTTGTAAAAGGACAGTTGTTATCCACTTTTGGAACAACCTTTGGAGAATATGCTAAAGACTTCTTTTCAGACACTTCGCAGTGGATGTTAGACAAAATCCAGATAAGCCAGGGTAAAGAACAACCTGTAGCAAAGAATACATTAAAATCATACAGACATTGTAACGAAGCGTTTTTAATTCCATTCTTTAAGAATGTAAGGCTCATGGAAATTAAACCGCTGCATATAAAGCAATTCAGATCCAGAATGATAGAGCAGGGGTTTTCAAACTCAGCCATAAATCTTTCCTGTGCCTGTCTCAAAATAATTATCTCTTACGCAATCGCTGATAAACTTATAATTAACAATCCTTTTGTTTCTGTTCAGCAGATGTATGTTAATGCCAAGACAAAAGACAGTTACACACTTAAAGAACTGCTCATTACTTTTAATTCTAAGTGGCTTACGCCGGAGAGAAAATTGTTTTGTTTGATTGCTGCCTGCACAGGAATGAGAATAAGCGAAATATCAGCCATAAGAAAAGAGACGGTGTTTACTGATTATATAAATGTAAAAGACCAGTTAGCGAATAAAGAATTGCGGCCCGTTAAAGATGGCGAGAAAAGAAAAGTGCCTATAAGTCCTGAATTATATAAAGCGATACAGTCTATATTGCAGTTCAAAAGTGATTTCTTGTTTACTGAAAATCAGGACACTTACAGGCAGGATTTTTACAGGCATACAAAAATGAAATATTCAGAGAGAATTGAAAAAGGTCTTTCTTTTCATTCTCTGCGACATTTTGTTAATACTTATTTTTTATCAAAGAATATATCTGAATTAAAGGTTAAGTCTGTTCTTGGACACTCTTCCGGCAAAGGCTCTATGACTGAACGATATTTGAACTTCCAGATTGAAAACTTTAAGGAAATAGTAGAAGCAGAGAACGAATTATTCAAACAGTTCTGCGGTGGTTCTTATGATATTACCCTGCAGTAGAACGGCTCTTCTTCTTTTTTTCCTGCTCTACATCATAGTAATTCTTTATATTCATAGAAATCATCTTACGGTTTTCTTCCGGGATTTCCATAAGCATATCTATCATTTTCTTAATGTCGGCTGGATATGTAACCTTTTTAACTTCAGATTCTCCAACAAGTTCATTTACTGGGATTTTAAGAAGTGCTGAGATTTTATAGATAACCTCAACAGTTGGTAAACGATTAAACTTTTTCCAACCAATCATAGTTGCACGACTTATACCGATAAGTTTACTCATCATAAAAGGAGACATATTAATTTCTGCTAACTGACTTTCAAGAAAGTCTACAAATTCACTTCCGTTACGCATACTTATTTATCGGCATAAGTTTAATAAAAGTTAAATATTTTTATTGACATATTCACAATTATTAAATATCATTAAAATATATTTAACAAAAATTAAAGGAGTTATCTGTCACTTTAACTTAAGGTTCGTGCAAATATAATACCTTTTAATATTAAAGTTGACAACAATAAAATGAGATTCAAAATATTAAATGCAAATCCACTTCATGATTACAAAGAGGCCTGTAAGATTACACAGGGAATTGATATTTCAGATTTCGGTGTAGTTACTCCTGCAGACGAAACTGCCTATTGGATTAAGCAGATTATTGCTAATCATTCAACACTTCGTTCAATTCATTTCCGTTTAATTGATACCCGTCCTAAATCAGTTGTAATGCAGCTTATCCGTGCGACAAAAGGACATCCACAGCCATTCGTACAGAGCAGTCGTCCTGACTGGTGCGGTAAAGAAAGAAGTGCAGATCCATACGAAGATAAGATGTTTATCCAGGACCATACTGCAGAATCGTTTGTTGCTATGGCTAGGCAGCGTTTATGCGTTCGTACAGAAGGGAGAACCAGACAGGCCATGGAAGAAATGGTTAAGGCATTAAAAGAAAGTCCTGAACCTTTCTTAAAGGCTGTTGGTTACTGTTGTGTTCCTCAGTGCTCTTGGCTTAGGGGATGCCCAGAATTAAAAGGCTGTGGCAAATACTTACCTATCGCTGATGAATTTATCCTTTCTATGAAAAAGGATAGAGAGACAAAGGAGTAAACTTTGGATGAGAATGAATTTTTATTGGCAGACCGTATAGCCAAAATAAAATCTATAAACGAGCAGTATGATTTAGAAAACAATGCTTATATTTCGTTTTCTGGTGGTAAAGACTCAACTGTTCTTCATTACCTTATTGATGAAGCTTTGCCTGGAAATAAAATACCAAGAGTATTTTTTAATACAGGTATTGAATACAAGGCAATTCTTTCTTTTGTAAGGGAAATGGCAGCAAAGGATGAACGCTTTGTCATTTATAATGTCGGTAAGAATGTAAAGGAAACTTTGCAGGCCGTAGGCTATCCGTTTAAGTCAAAGGAACATTCTCAGAAACTCTATGAATGGAAAAGGGGAGTACGCAGTAAATCACATCGCAAATACTTCAGAGAAGAAGCAGACGGTTTCTCTCCTTGTCCTAAAGCATTGATGTATCAGATACAGCCGGATTTCAATCTCAATATCTCTCACTTCTGTTGTTATGAGTTCAAAAAGAAGCCAGCGAAATATTATTCTAAGGAAAGCGGCCGAAAAATCACTATCACAGGAATGATGAAAGCAGAGGGAGGACAGAGAACTACCCTCAACTGTATTGTAACTGATTCAAAAAGCGGAAAGGTAAAAAAGTTTCACCCGATGGCAGTAGTTTCTAAGGAATGGGAAAATTGGTACATATCTCAGAAATCAATAAAGTTGTGTGAATTGTATTATCCGCCTTACAACTTTGAGCGTACAGGTTGTAAGGGCATCCCTTACAACCTGTACCTGCAGGAGTATCTTGATACACTTGAAAAACTGCTACCAGCAGAAAGAAAACAGTGTGAATCCATTTGGAAACCTGTCTACGATGAATACAGAAGAGTTGGTTACCGTTTAAGGAAAAATGATAATCAGTTGGCTTTATTTTAGAGGAGAAAAATAATGATAATTGAGGTTGTAGGAGAAGATATTGAAAAAATAAAAGGTGATTTTGAAAGTGTCATTAACGGAATGAATATGGTTGGTAAAATCCAATATTATGTCTATTCAGAGTTGTATGACGTTGGAGTAGATTGTATTCAAAAAGCCTATGAATTAGGTAAGTCTGAACTTGAAAAAGAAAACAAAGCATTGAAAGAAGAAAATGAAAAACTTCAGTT
>OCVV011301691.1_pt1 | contig 15126 bp, 8 predicted proteins | sample 1539721 | NCBI WGS metagenome assembly OCVV01 (sample SAMN02144230, study PRJEB22623) | gut metagenome | biome: sheep rumen | host: Ovis aries | place: New Zealand
AGCCGGGAATAGAAGTACATCCATGTACTTCTGGACATTCCCTTTTACGTCCTGTAATGACGGGAATAGAAGTACATCCGTGTACTTCTGGACATTCCCTTTTACGTCCTGTAACTGCGGGAATAGTCATATTATGTTTTCCGTCATCCGGAATTTTGGGTTCTTTAGCAACATAGGTAGAATCCTTGCGATCATATGGGAGCTTGGCTATATAAGAAGGACCCTTGCGCATATTTACAATAGGCCAGCCGTCCGCTGTCCATGTGATCTTATCAAGGGCAGTCTCTCTTCCAAGCATCCCCCATTTACCATCTATCATCCTCTCGCACAGATATACCATGTACCAGTTGCCATCCTGCATCATAACAGGCTTGCCATGGCCACAGCACTGGATAGGAGCAATAGGATCTTTTTGCGTCATGATAGGATTGTAAGGACAGTTCTCATAAGGACCTTTGAGATTTCTAGATCTAAGGACAGTGATCATGTGCCCTCTGCCGGTACCACCCTCAGCAAGGAAGCAGTAATAATAACCGTCCTTTTTAATAAGATGCGGTCCCTCCGGAGCATGGCCTGACCAGCCGTAAGCTATCATTTCAGGATCAGATAGTATCCGCTTTCCATCAGATGACACTTCCATAAGACATGCCCCTCTATTAAGAAGCATATATCTTCTTCCATCATCATCTGTAAAAAGAGACGGATCTATTCCACTAATATTATGGATCACAGGAGTATCATAAGGGCCTTCCGGTCTATCCGAGCTTGTGACGATCTGAGTCTGCGGATATTCCATATCATCGTTGTTACGAAGGGTTGCGCAGATATAGAATCTACCATCATGATAACTTATATCCGGCGCCCAGAATCCCCTGCCACCTTCAAGCCTGCCAAGATGCTCCGATGCCCAGTCAGGATCTGTAACTGCATATCCAATGAGCTGCCAGTTGACAAGATCTTTGGAATGAGAAATCGGTATTCCGGGAAAATAGATAAAGCTGGAGTTGACCATATAATAGTCATCTCCAACCCTTACTATGGAAGGATCTGCATGAAATGATCTCATGACCGGATTCCTGTAGGTATCACTCAGATCATAACCCAGATGTTCTTTCAAAAAAGTATATATATCTTTTCTGTTATCATTATTACCATCTTCATTATTGTCTTCATTACTATCCGAATTACTATTTTTATTATTATCGTTTGATTTAAAATAATATTTTTGATAGATATAATCCTGTGAGGCTTTGACAGATAGTCCGCCATATACTGCTTTCCCACCGGATGGCAGCATACCTAACGCTTCAAGATACAGTTCTTCTCCTGCAAGGTCATATGGAGTTATAAGCCATTCATCTGCATAGGTGGGATCCATCTGGCAGCTAAGCACCAGATATCTTACTATTTCAAGATTACCTCCAAGAACCGCATAGTGAAGCACGCTCCTTCCATGCTCATCAGTATCTTCGAGATTCAGACCATGACGTGTCTTTTGTTTTACAAGTTCAAGATCACCGCTAAGAGCTGCCTCAATTCCTTCTTTAAAGCCTTTTTCTGATTTCGAAGAATAAATATTCATAACCACCTCGTATCGCACCTAAAATAAATAGTAGTAGTTTGAGTTAACCACTTTAAGCTGTGATCTTATTGCTCTTTCGCCGTATCATCTGTGATATATACCCAGTCATATCTACCATAGCCATTGCCACTTCCTTTATTATTCATATTGGCTGACCAAAGGCATATCTTGGCGCCTGTCCATGTTGCTCTTTCCAGCATCTGTGTTTTGCCAAGCTCTTTATAAGACACTCCGTCAAGCGAATAGTAATAGTTATAAGATTTATCTTCACGAACCACTATCTTCATAAATATATGGCCCGAATCTATTAACTGTGCATCGCATGAAGTCTCGGTAGCTTCTCCTTCGAATTCCTTTTTAGTAACATCTCCTTTGAACATAACAACGAAGTTCTTGCCCTGCATACGCTTGATCCCGGCATAGGAATACTTCTGCCCCACGATACCGCAAGCAGCTATATCCCCATCTTCTCCGGGATACAGATGGATCGATGTAGTCACAGTAAAAGCTTTACTCTGAGGTATCTGAGTCAGGACATTGCCCGCATACCACAAAAGATTCTCTCTTCCTCCCGGAGCCATACAGTAAAGAATAAGATGCCCATCATCAAGCTGATACCAGTCTTCGTTGGGATTGGCCTGCCACTGCCACTGAAGCCCAAGCTTATCAGATCTAAAGTCATCAGATGTACTTATCTTATATTCAGGAGCACCTTTAACAGGATCAGACCATTCCTTGACAGGCTCTCCTATCCCGTCACCGTCAAGATCACTTCCTATAAAGGGCCATCCGTTAATAAAACACATAGGCTGAAGATGTGTGATCCTTCCAAGTTCATGAACATCCTGAAAATGAACGAACCAGTTACGACCATCCGGTGTATCAACCCAGCCTCCCTGGTGAGGGCCATTGATATCCGTACATCCCTGATGCATTACAACCTTGTACTCATAAGGTCCATGTATATCCCTGGATCTAAGGCATGACTGCCAACCTGTCGCAACGCCTCCGGATGGCATAAGAATATAGTAATAGTCATCCTTCTTATAAATCTTGGGGCCTTCTGTTGTAGGCGCCACCTGCTCTCCATCAAAGATAAGCATAGGCTCACCAATAAGCCTTGTACACTCAGGATCAATCTCCACTAGCATGAGCCTGTGCTTGATACCGCATCTACTCCTTGCAAGTGCATATACCATATATGCTCTTCCATCATCATCCCAGATAGGGCACGGATCTATCCAGCCTTTGGATGTACATAGCATGTTAAGCTGGAACTGGCCGTATGGATCTTTACTTCTGGCTACCATGATGCCCTCATCCGGAAGAGGGATAAACACAATAAATGTGTCATCATGATATCTAATTGACGGAGCCCAGGTTCCGGAGCCGTGAGAAGGTCTGTTGTACTTATCAAAAGGAAGTTTTGAAACGCAGTAATTGATTATCTCCCAGTGAACCAGATCTTTAGAATGAAGAAGTGGAACTCCGGGCAGATATGTAAAAGATGATGCCACCATATAAAAATCCTGGCCTACACGTATAACATCAGGATCTGAATAATCAGCATATAAAATCGGATTTTGATACATCTAGCCTCTTTTCCGGGTCAAGCCAAAACTTGCCACTTGGGTGATTGGTATACTCAAAGACTTTGCAGAGAGATGAAGATCTCGGGCGGACGGAATACGGATCATTTACACGCTATAATTGTTTTATAAATTCATGGCATGATATCTGGCGATTTTCATTCCGGGGTCCAAACTCGCTTCGCTCAGACAGGTGGACCCCAGACAGAATGAAAATCTCCATCTATCACGCTCATGAATTTTATAAAACAATTAAAAGCGTGTAAATGATTCATATTCCGTCCGCCCGAGATCTTCGTCTCTCTGCAAAGCCTTTGAGTATACCTGACTGCCTAAAAGATAAGTTTTAGTTAGAAATGGCCTTAGCCCATTTATTTCGTTTTTATAGTTAACCACGCTTACATTTTTAGATAACACTATAGTATTTTAATATAATATCAAAATACTACATATTTTTATCAAAATCATCTATTTTTTTACCTCATGTCGTGAGCAAAGCGAGTGACAAATGGTTCAAATTAATGGAACTCGCGACATCAATTTGATTTTAATATAGAACATTTTCAAGCTTTACTTCCGGATTTTCACTTGGTCATGGCAGTATCCGGCCAGGTATTACCGCGGCGGGCAGTATATAAATCTATTTCGCGCTTTATCCCGGGTTATAGAATTCTGGAGCTTTGTAGATGAATCTTTATATTCTTCTTGGGGGACGACTGTCTGAGCGAAGCGAGTTTCGTCCCCCAGAATATAAAGGTTCAGATACAAAGCCCAGAATTCATAACCCGCGATATAGTGCGGAATAGATTTATATACTGCCCGCCGCGGTAATACCTGGTCGGATACTGCCATGACCAAGTGATTACGAGCAACAAAATCATCTATATTTTTAACCAAAATTTTGCCAGGTTTTTTGGCAAAGATTTCGAGGTGAAAAAGCCTGCAAACTCCGCTTGACATAGGGCTTTTGCTATGATAAGTTATCGCAAGTGACACCTTTTTTGGGGCTTCATTATTAAAATATTTTATAGGGAGTTGCAGGGGTATGGATTTAAGCAGACAACAACGCGCACCTATCTGCGATGCGCTTGAGAAATTCCGTAAAAAAAGGGTGGTTCCTTTCGATGTTCCGGGCCACAAGAGAGGACGTGGCAATCCGGAGCTTACAAAGCTTTTAGGACAGCAGTGCGTAGGCATTGACGTCAACAGTATGAAACCACTTGATAATCTGTGCAATCCGGTTTCTGTTATTGCAGAAGCAGAGGAACTCATGGCTGATGCTTTTGGTGCAGCTTATGCTTTTCTCATGGTAGGAGGTACGACCAGTGCTGTTCAGGCAATGGTCTTATCTGTGTGTGCCAAAGGTGACAAGATCATACTCCCCCGAAATGTTCATAAAAGCGTTATCAACGCACTCATTCTGTGCGGAGCTATTCCGGTATATGTAAAACCGAAGATTCATCCTGTCATTGGAGTTGCTCTTGGTATGGAGAAGGAATCCCTTCTTGAAGCCATCAATGCAAATCCCGATGCCAAGGCTGTACTTATAAATAATCCAACTTATTATGGCATATGTTCTGATCTCGTAGGTCTTACCAAGATCGCACATGAGCATGGTCTTAAGGTTCTGTGCGATGAAGCTCACGGAACACAGCTGTACTTTGCAGACGACCTTCCTATAGCAGGAATGAAGGCCGGCGCTGATATGGCTGCAATATCCATGCACAAGTCAGGCGGATCGCTTACCCAGAGTTCTGTCCTTTTACTTGGTGAAAATATGGACAGAGCCCACGTTCGTCAGATCATAAATCTAACACAGACAACCTCAGCAAGTTACCTGCTCTTATCAAGTCTTGATATCAGTAGACGCAATCTTGCACTTAGGGGCAGAGAATCTTTTGCCAAAGTCAAAGAGATGAGTGAATATGCAAGAAATGAGATCAATGCAATAGGTGACTACTACGCCTACGGCAAAGAGCTCATCGACGGCTCCAGTGTATGTGACTTCGACGTGACCAAGCTATGCGTATTCACCAAACCCATCGGTCTTACCGGCATAGAAGTATATGATCTTCTCAGAGATGAGTACGATATACAGATGGAATTCGGAGATCTGGGAACCATCATGGCATACATCTCAATAGGAGATCGTATGCAGGATATAGAGAGACTTGCAAGCGCCCTGTCTGATATAAGGCGTCTTTACAAAAAAGACAAGGAAGATCTGGCATATGTTGATGCTGTAACTCCTAAGGTTGTATGTTCACCTCAGGAATCCTTCTATGCAAAGAAGGTATCTCTTCCGATACATGAAACAGCCGGGCGAGTATGCGGCGAATCAGTTATGTGCTATCCGCCGGGAATCCCGATATTATCGCCAGGCGAACTTATAACCGAAGATCTTATCGGTATGATCCTGTATGCAAGAGACAAGGGATGTTCTTTGCAAGGAATGGCTGACCCTTCCGCAGATAACCTTCAGGTACTGGAGGGGGTAAAAGGCGCATAAATGCGCCAAAAATGCCAAGGCATTTCGAGGGCGCATAAATTCGATAAAAATGCCAGGGCATTTCGAGGGCGCATAAATTCGATAAAAATGCGTTTCAAAAGGAGACTGTTATGAAAAACAATTCTGAGATCTGGTTTTCAGACCAGCAGACAGACAGTGTATCTCTTAATATAAGAGTAACCAACCAGTTATATCATGGTATCAGTGAATTTCAGGAGATAGATGTCTTCCAGTCAGAATCATTTGGTAAGTTTCTGGTTCTTGACGGCGAAGTCCTTTTTTCTGAATCTGATGAATTCATTTATAATGAAATGGTAGCTCATGTACCTATGGCAGTTCATCCACATGTCAAGAAAGTTCTTATAATAGGTGGAGGCGACGGAGGTGTTGCTACAGAGTTTACAGCTTATCCGGAGATCGAACAGATCGATGTCGTAGAGCCTGACGAACAGATGGTAGAAGTCTGCAGAGAGTTTTTCCCTGAGAGTACAAGGGGATTTGATGATGAACGCGTGCAGATCTCCTATCAGGACGGGCTTCGCTTTGTAAGAGGCAGGGAGAATGAATACGATATCATCATCAATGATGCAACAGATCCATTCGGCCATTCAGAAGGTCTCTTCACCAAAGAGTTCTATGGAAGCTGTTTTAGAGCACTTAAAAGCGACGGCATAATGGTATATCAGCACGGAAGTCCATTCTTTGACGAAGAGGAATCCGTATTTCGCTCAATGCACAGGAAAGTTTTTAAGACCTTCCCCATAAGCAGGGTATATCAGGCCCACGTACCCACCTGTTCATCAGGTTACTGGACCTTCGGTTTTGCAAGTAAGAAATATCATCCCATTACAGATTTTGACGAACAAAGATGGAATGAGAGAAATATCAAAACTGAGTATTATACAACCTCTCTTCACAGAGCAGCATTCATGCTCCCACGATATGTAGTTGATATACTGCATGAAGAGGAACACTGATTTTAATATATATTTATAAGCACGAAATATTGGATCATCGATCCAATTATCCATTTATAAGTTTAGATCAAATTATATCTATGCCTTTGATGGCAGAAAGGAACTACTATGTCCAGATTACTTATAATCGGATGCGGCGGTGTCGCACAGGTAGCAATTGCAAAATGTTGTCAGAACAGTGATGTATTTACAGAGATATGCATCGCTTCAAGAACCAAGTCCAAGTGCGACGATGTTGCAGCAAAGCTCAAAGATACTACCAAAACAAAAATAACCACAGCACAAATTGACGCTGAAGACGTACCTGCTCTTACAGCTCTTATCAAGGAATATAAACCTGATGCAGTCCTTAATGTGGCTCTTCCTTATCAGGATCTTACTATCATGGATGCCTGCCTTGAAGCCGGCGTTCACTATATAGATACAGCTAACTACGAGCCTGAAGATACAGATGATCCAGCGTGGAGGAAGATCTACGAAGCAAGATGCAAGGAAGCCGGCTTCTCTGCTTATTTTGATTACAGCTGGCAGTGGGCTTATGAAGATAAGTTCAAGAACGCAGGACTTACAGCACTTCTCGGAACAGGATTCGACCCAGGTGTAACATCTGTATTTGCTGCATATGCCAAGAAACACTATTTCGATACAATTGATACAATCGATATCCTCGATTGCAACGGTGGTGATCATGGATATGCATTTGCAACTAACTTCAATCCTGAGATCAATCTTCGTGAAGTATCAGCTCCAGGATCCTACTGGGAAGATGGTCACTGGGTAGAGATCCCTGCCATGAGCATAAAGAGAGAATATAACTTCGATCAGGTTGGTATGAAGGATATGTACCTGCTACACCACGAAGAGATCGAAGCACTTGCCAAGAATATGCCTGAAGTTAAGCGTATCCGCTTCTTTATGACATTCGGACAGAGCTACCTCGATCACATGAGATGTCTCGAAGACGTAGGAATGCTCTCAACAACTCCTATCAAGTTCCAGGGACAGGAGATCGTTCCGATCCAGTTCCTCAAAGCTCTTCTTCCTGATCCTGCTACTCTCGGACCAAGAACTAAGGGCAAGACCAATATAGGTTGTATCTTCACAGGTAAAAAAGATGGTAAAGAGAAAAAGATCTACATCTATAACGTATGTGACCATGAAGAATGCTATAAGGAAGTTGGTTCACAGGCAATCAGCTATACAACAGGTGTTCCTGCAATGATCGGTTCTATGATGGTCGTATCAGGCCTTTGGAATAAGCCGGGTGTATTCACAACTGACCAGTTCGATCCCGATCCATACATGGAAGCACTAAACAAGTGGGGCCTTCCATGGGTAGTTGAAGAAAACCCTGTACTTGTTGATTAAAAACAAACTTGTACTTAAAAAGTACGCCACCCATCACTGAAATAGGTGGCGTACTTTTTTATTAATTCACTCATACTCTACTTGGACGATGAAGTATGATCAAGGAATTCACAGGGATTAATTCAGCATCGGGTATGGGATGATGTCCTTTACATCTGTCTGGTGCTGAGCTATTATTTTCTCCATCCAGACCATGTCATACCAGCGGGAAAATTTGTAACCGCATCTGGTAAATCGGCCTATGAGTTTGTAACCCATGTGGTCATGGAAGTTAATGCTGTTATTGGTCAGGTATTCGTCTTCTTTTTCAGGAGCTCCTATGCAGGCATATAGGTTGGTGATACCCTGCTTATAAGATATATCCTCAAGTATCTCATAGAGTCTTCTTCCAAGGCCAAGTCCTTTGCATCTATCAGAAAGGTATATAGACATCTCAGCTGACCACTCGTAGGCTTTCCTTACATGGAAGGCACTTGTATATGCATAGCCTATGATACGGCCGTCCTGCTCTACAACAAGATATGGATATTTGGCACTGATATTTTTGATTCTGTCTGTAAATTCCTCTACAGAAGGGACCTCGTACTCGAATGTTATCGCCGTCTTTTCAACATAAGGTCTGTAGACTTCTACAAGTTCAGGTGCATCCATAAGGCTTACTTCTCTTATGATGATGTCTTTATCTTTATCTTTATCTTTATATATTATCTTTTTCTTATCATATAAATTTTTTTCATTATTCATATTTTTATCCATTTCCATATCATTATCTATATCATTACCTATATCATTATCTATATCTTTATCTATATCTTTATCCATATCATTATCTCTATTAGCTTCCCTATTATACATATTGATCTGTGCCTTATTGTCTTTGGTCATCCTGCCACCTCCAAGTAAGGGCCTTACCGCCTATATATATCTATATATGTGCTATAATGCGCCATTATAGCACATATAGCAACTGTCAATGAGCACAATTTGTGTTATACTAACAATCGGAAACTTTCTTGATTTTCAAGGGTTTCTATTTTAGTAAGAAAGCATGGTCAAAAATCAACAAGTATAAGCTATGAAAACATCCAATAAAGTATCTAAAACAAAAATAATAAAATACATCTCACTTGCGCTATTACTGATAATAATAGGATCAGCAATAGCATTTAAGATATATTCTCTAAACTATTACAAGGCTGATACTACCACTATTTCTGAAATAGAAGCACAAGAAAAAGCCACTGTTTTAGACTATGATGATGACACTCTTTTGTTCATCCCACAAGACAAAGACTTAGTGAAGGCCGGAATTGTTTTTTATCCTGGAGGTAAGGTTGAATATACCGCCTACTCAGGGCTTATGTACGAACTTGCAGGAAGAGGATTTGTATGCATTCTTACCAGGATGCCTGAAAATCTGGCATTTCTTGATATCGGAGCAGCCTCCGGCTATGGGGATGTGATATCAGAGGTTTCCACATGGTATATGGCAGGCCACTCTCTAGGCGGCGTTGCAGCCGGCATATATATAAGCGAGCAGGTTCAAAGCGGCAATGATATGCCCTATGATGGCATAATCCTTCTTGCTTCATATATTACCAAGGATCTATCTGAAACTGATCTAAGATTATTGTCAATCTATGGTTCCAATGACAGCGTTATTAAAATGGAAAACTATGAAAATGGTAAATCCAACTGGCCGTCAGATGCTGCTGAATATGTGATTGACGGCGGTATACATTCGTATTTTGGATGCTATGGTATCCAGGCAGGGGATGGTGAACCTTCTATCACCAATATTGAGCAGATCGATCAAACAGCCGATATTATTGAAGAATGGGTAACTATGTCAGAATAAAAAGCTCAGGGCATTGGTATTTTATAATGGCATATAAAAATACAGACTTTTTATGGTAGGTTATTATGAGACTTAACGAGTTAAAGATTGGCGAGAAAGCCAGAATAGATGTAGTAGGAGGCAAGGGTGCCACAAGGCAGCATTTCCTCGATATGGGCGTAATCCCGGGTGCTAAGCTTGAAATAGTAAAATATGCACCTATGGGAGATCCTGTAGAGATCAGAATCCACGGTTATGAACTTACTCTGCGTCTTGATGATGCAAAGCAGATTGAGATAACCAAAGTTGATACTATAGAGGAAGAAGACTCTGGTCAAAAGGCAAAAGCTCCAAAGGAAGATAAAATAGTCCTTCCTAAAGACAAAGTTCTCAAATTCGCTCTTGTAGGTAATCAGAATTGTGGTAAGACTACCCTTTTTAACAGACTTACAGGATCCAATCAGCATGTAGGTAACTTCCCGGGTGTAACTGTAGACAGAAAAGACGGTTCTATCATAGGCTATCCCAACACTGTCATCACTGATCTTCCCGGAATATATTCCATGTCTCCATATTCAAGCGAAGAGCTTGTATCCAGGAATTTCGTACTTCTTGATAAGCCTGATGCGATCATCAACATAGTCGATGCTACCAATATTGAAAGGAATCTGTATCTGACAATGCAGCTTCTGGAGATGGATCGTCCTATGGTAGTAGCCCTTAATATGATGGACGAACTCACCGGCAATGGAGGTTCCATCAACATCAAGAAGATGACACAGATGCTGGGAGTCCCTGTTGTGCCTATATCTGCTGCCAAGAATTCGGGTGTTGATGAACTGATACATCAGGCTCTGACTGTTGCCAAGAACAAAACGCTTCCCGCAAAGCAGGACTTCTGCCTTGAAGATGAGAATGGAGGCGCAGTTCACAGATGCCTTCACGGCGTAGCCCACTTCATAGAAGACCATGCTACAAGCAGAGATCTTCCTGTTAGATTTGTAGCCAGCAAGATAATCGAAGGTGATAAACAGATAATACGTCAGCTGGGCCTTGACCAGAACGAGCTTGAAACCTTAGAGCATATCACTATCCAGATGGAAAAAGAGCGTAACCTTGACAGGAGCGCTGCTATTGCTGATATGCGCTTTGCATACATAGGAAGAGTCAGTAAGGAATGCGTCAAGAAACCTCATGAGAGTAAAGAAAGAATCCGTAGTGAGAAAATAGATAAAATCCTGACCGGCAAATATACCGCAATCCCTGTTTTCATACTGATAATGGGCCTTGTCTTCTATCTTACCTTTAATGTTATAGGAGCAATCCTTCAGGAATGGCTTGAACTTGGCATTGATTCCTTATCACAAGTTACCGAAAAGCTCCTTATATCCCTTCATGTCAACAAGGTAATACAAAGCCTTGTTATTGATGGTATATTCGCGGGAGTAGGAAGCGTACTCAGCTTCCTTCCTATAGTCGTCGTCATGTTCTTCTTTCTATCACTACTTGAAGACAGCGGCTATATCGCGAGAGTTGCCTTTTTTATGGACAAACTCCTTAGAAAAATAGGTCTTTCAGGAAGAAGTATTGTTCCGCTCCTTATAGGTTTTGGTTGTACAGTTCCGGCTGTCATGTCCACGCGTACTCTTCCAAGTGAACGAGACCGCAAGATGACTATAATCCTCACTCCTTTTATGAGCTGTACAGCTAAGCTTCCGATCTATGCCTTTTTTGTAAATGCATTCTTCCCGGGCAGAGGCGGATTTATAATGACAGGTCTGTACGTTCTTGGCATAGCAGTCGGAATCCTTATGGCTCTCATATACAGGACCTTCATCTTCAAGGGTGAAGCTGTTCCTTTTGTTATGGAGCTTCCAAATTACAGGCTTCCGGGACTTCAGAGTACCTTCCAGCTTATGTGGGAGAAGGCCAAGGACTTCCTCCAAAGAGCTTTCACTGTCATCTTCTTTGCAACGATCATAGTATGGTTCCTGCAGAGTTTTAATTTCTACTTTGACCTGGTAGAAGATTCTGCCGATAGTATCATTGCCTTTATTGCAGGTATTATCGCTCCTGTACTGCGTCCCCTTGGGCTTGGCGACTGGAGGATAGTAACTGCTCTTATCAGCGGATTTATGGCCAAGGAAAGCGTAGTATCTGTTATGGAGATACTCTTTGGCTCTCAGGGCGGTGTATCAGCTGTACTTACACCTATCAGTGCAGGTGCACTCCTTATATTCAGCCTTTTGTACACACCCTGCGTGGCTGCTGTTGCTTCTATCAAAAGAGAACTGGGCGTCAAATGGGCAGGCGCCGTTATAATCTGGCAGTGCACAGTTGCATGGATAGTCGCATTTATATTTAAACTCGTTATCGGATTATTCTTCTGATGGAGCAGCTTTATAGAGCTCTTCAACGAATCTTTTGCCTATCTCGCTAAGGCCGTCTTTATGGATATAGCCTATCTCCATAATCAAGCTCCCATAAAGCCTTATGCTGCAGAGCTGTCTGCCTCTAAAAGCCCTGCCGCCTTAAAGGCCTGATCCTTTTGTATTAACATTTTCGAGATATTAACTTATATATTATGACTTGTGACCCTTACGTCATATTATTTATTCACATACCCATGAATCTATGCTTACATCTCCTGCAGCTGTAAAGAAGAGGTTTTGAACACCTTCAAGACCTGAGGCTTCTGCTGTTACTTCAATAAGATCACTAGAAGAAGGTACAAATACATATGCTACTGCTTCTCCATCTGCAGACTCAGTTGTTACTCGTATCCATGTATCTTCAGGAGCCTTAACCGTAAGCTTTATAGCAGTAGCACCTGATCCAAAGTCGACGCCTGATACTCCTGCCCAGTCGCCTTTTGATAACTTAAGAAGAGTATCACCGCTTCCTTCAAATGAAGCTCCGCCCTGCCATGCTAACGCGCTTGCACGACTTATGCTATAGGCATCTACGCTGCAAAGCTGCTCAACACCTTCAAGTGTACCCTTGGCATCACCAAAGAGGCCATCTTCCATAGGGAGCTTGTCTACATGTGTGGTTCTGTAACCCAGCATCTCGCCGTACATCTTCTTGTTAAGATATTCTGCGTGATAGAAGATATACTGCTGATCGTTGAAAGTGATGATAGTATGGTGGTTATTGCCTGTTGTTCCGAAGAAATCTCCGGGATTATTAAAACATGTTCCCTGATAGGTGAATGGTCCAAGAGGCGATTTAGAAGTCATATATCCTATCCTTGCATTACCATAAGGGCCGCCTGACCAGTTAGTACAATATGAATAGTAATATGTATCACCTATTTTATTGATGCCTGAATCTTCAAATCCCCACGGAACATCGATCTTAACAACCTCTCCGTCCAGGTGGATCATGTCATCTGCAAGTTTTACTGCTCTAAAGCTCTCAGGAGCTTCTGCCTTGCCTTCAGGAACTCCTCCTCCAAAGTAAAGATAGCCTGTTCCATCATCATCTACAAGTACAGCAGGGTCGAAGAGCCATATAACTCCTTCAATACCAGGAGTATCGCGTGGTACAAGAGCCTGTCCAAGCGGATCTTCCCAAGGACCTGTGGGTGAATCTGCTGTAAGAACACCTATTCCATTACCACTATTAGCAAAATAAAGGAAGAACTTCTCCTTGCCATCGATCACTTTATGACAAGCACAAGGTGCCCATGAGTTCCCCGCCCATGATGCTACGCCGCTGCCGCCTGCAACCATGATAGCACCATGATCTTCCCAGTTTACAAGGTCTTTTGATGACATCATATTAATGGTTCTGATATTGCCATATTCATTCTTGGAAGGCTTATTATCCATAGCCATACCATCATTGGTAGCATATACATAGACTCTGTCATTGTATACCATAACTCCGGGATCTGCGCTAAAACGCTGAGTCATACAAGGATTGTGATCTGTTATATCCTTGTATCCTTTTGTGAGTTCAAGGTTTTCAAATAATTCTTCTGCTTTTGATACATCTGTTACAGTCATATTGTTTTCATCCTCTTTATTTGTATTTGCAAGGCTTTCGGCTTGTGCACTTACTTCTGTGCTATCTCCATCAGAAGCTTGACTACTGCTATTATCACCGGCTGCCTTATTTATATCAGCTCCAGCCTTATTTGAAGCACATGCACATAGCAGACATGATAGTAGTACTGCCAACACCTTATATAATTTTTTCATTCCCCTATAAGCTCCCCTCATTTAGATATCTAATCTTATGCCGTATGATTATTGCCTATATTGTGATCACCTAAGGACATCATCATAGTAAAAGGCTTAAGAAGATCTTTTTACTACTAATTCATGATAAAAAAAAGCAAGGAATGAATCTTCTCATTCCTTGCCGTTTTAATGTCATAAAAGGCACTGTTTTACATTTTTACAAAAATACCTGTAGCATCCTTAGCTTAAATTTAATAAAGTAGTTGGCAAAAGTTCCTTTTGACTCTTACATCATATAATATACTGCTATACAAATAGTAAATTAAGGATATCTATATGATTATCCGGTTCTTGCCTGTTTCCTTGGCTTTGTATAAAAGCTCATCAACTTCTTTGAGTGCATCATTGAAGTTCTCATAATCTGCGCAGCATACAACTCCGCCGCTTATAGTAACTTTAAGCACCGGATAGCCATCCCATTCAAGACTTTCTATTTTCTTTCTTATAGAATCTACTCTTTGATATGCTTCATCTCTTTGATCCAGGTTCATGATACATATAAACTCTTCACCGCCGTATCTAAAAGCCATCTCGGCATTAGATATATTCATATCACTTTGGATGACCTTTGCAATCTTTCTAAGGACTTCATCTCCAAAAAGGTGTCCATAGGTATCATTTAAGGACTTAAAATTATCAATATCTATCATGGCAAGGATGCCGTTTTCAAGATGCACATATTTGGTCTGGCCTTTGTCTTCGTTGTACAAGTGCTCCAGCACTATAAAAAGTTCTCTTCTATTGTAAAGACCTGAGAGTTCATCTTTTTCCGAGAGATTCCTGAGCCTTTCTATGAGCTTCCTATTCTTATCACGCTCATCTCCGTATGCCTTGTATACCATAGAAGTAATCCCAAGAAGGGCAAGAGATGTAAAAAGCAGCGCAATATTAAAATCCACAATATAAGCCGTATCTGTAGATAAAGGCTTAAGTATGACAATCTCAGGATAAAAATACGGAAGCCATATAGCTACAGACTGAACAGCAAAGCATATCCCATAAACTATATACAAGGTC
>OCVV011272945.1_pt1 | contig 15121 bp, 11 predicted proteins | sample 1539721 | NCBI WGS metagenome assembly OCVV01 (sample SAMN02144230, study PRJEB22623) | gut metagenome | biome: sheep rumen | host: Ovis aries | place: New Zealand
ATTCAGCGTAAAGGAGTAGCCCTATGCAGCAGTATCTTGACCTCCTCCGCCACATCCGCGCGAACGGCGTGATGAAGCACGACCGGACCGGCGTCGGCACCCAGAGCGTTTTCGGGTATCAGATGCGCTTCGACCTCAGCAAAGGATTCCCCCTTCTGACGACCAAGAAAGTGCATCTCAAATCCATTATCTACGAGCTCCTGTGGTTCATCGCCGGCGACACCAACATCAAGTATCTCAAGGACCACGGCGTCTCGATCTGGGACGAATGGGCCGACGAGAACGGCGACCTGGGGCCGATCTACGGGCATCAGTGGCGCTCCTGGCCCACACCGGACGGCGGCACCATCGACCAGCTCAGCGAGGTGATCGACCAGATCAAACGCAATCCCGACAGCCGCCGCCTGCTGGTCTCCGCCTGGAACGTGGCGGAAGTCAGCAAGATGGCTCTGCCGCCCTGTCATACGATGTTCCAGTTCTATGTGGCGGACGGGAAGCTCTCCTGCCAGCTCTACCAGCGCAGTGCGGACGTGTTCCTCGGCGTGCCCTTCAACATTGCCTCCTACGCCCTCCTGACGATGATGGTGGCGCAGGTCTGCGACCTGGAACCCGGCGAATTCATCCATACCACGGGCGACACCCACATCTACCAGAATCACTTCGAGCAGGTCGCCCTCCAGCTCAGCCGCGAGCCGCGTCAGCTGCCTGTGATGAAGATCAATCCGGATGTCAAGAATATCTTTGACTTCCGGTACGAAGACTTCACCCTCGAAGGATACGACCCCTATCCGGGCATCAAGGCCCCCGTTGCCGTCTAATCACGCCTGCCAATGCCTTCCAAAGCCCTTGCCACCTGCGCTTCCTGCGGGAAGCAGTATGAAATAGAGACCCTTCCGGCGGTCAATACCGCCCGCAATCCGGAGTTGAAAGCGTCCGTCAGGGACGGTTCGCTGTTTGTCGGTCACTGCCCGCACTGCGGGGCTTCCAGCCTCGTGCTCTACCCGTTTCTCTACCACGACCCCGAGACCCGGCTCATCGTCTGGCTCCTGCCGGACGGTGCCAGGGGATACGACGAGGCGGCGGTACAGCAGATGTCCGCCCAGGTGGATGCCTTGGAGGACTATACCGTCCGCCGCGTAGCGACGGCCGGAGAGCTCATCGAGAAGATCGTCATCGCCGACGCCGGCCTGGACGACCGCGCCGTGGAACTCTGCAAATTCGTCACCTTGCAGGAAATGGAGGGCAAGGTCAGGCCGGAAGGACCGCTTCGTTTCTACCGTATGGACGGCGCCGACAACGAAATCACCTTCACCTTCCCCGCGGGAGGCAATATGATGTCCCTCAACATCGGCTTCAACGTCTATGAAGACTGCCTCGGCATCCTTCAGCGCAACAGCGCCATCCTCGCCACCGCCGGCTTCGCCCGCGTCGATGCCGACTGGGTGGGCCGCTTTATGCGGTAAAAGCTAGCGCTTGTCGATCCATTTCCAGAGGGCGTACATCAAGGCGCCCCAGGCGAGGAAAAGGAGGACGTAAATGATATAGGGGATGGAGGTAGGATTGGAGCGGCCGCCGAGGTATTTTTCGAAGTCGGGGATGTCGGCGTAGTAGTAGGCACCGGCGCCGAAGTCACGGTCCGGGGAAAGCCCCAGCCCCCGCACCATAATCCACACGGCAACAAGCAAAACTGCCACGGCCAGAACGACCGTGGCAATTTTGAAGATTTTTTTTCCTGCCGGACCCATTATTTGAACATATCCAGGACCGGAATGTCGAACACGACGCCGCTCAGCAGGAACCACACCGCAAACAGGGTGAGGGCAATGTTGAAGAGCTGTCCCACGACATAGAGCCAGAGGACCTTTCCGCCCTGCATCTGAGAGGCGATTTCCTTGAAATTGGTATCGAGACCGATGCTGGTGAAGGCCAGCACGAAAGCCCAGTTCTTATACTGGTCCAGCACCTTGTTGATGGCGCCCACCTGGTCGCCGCCGAAAATCGGCTGGATCACAAATGACGCCACGAGCGAGGCGACAAAGAAGCCGATGATAAACTTCGGGAAGCGCTTCCAGATCTCGCCCGCCCCGACCTTCTCGGCGCCGCTGTTCTCCACGCGGGTCGCGAAGAAAATCGCTACGAAGAAGGCGATGAAGCCGATCAGGATATTCTGGATGGACTTGACGAGCACGGCCGCCTGCTCCGCCTCGGGTCCGAGGGCATTGCCGGCCAGCACCACGGCGCCGGTGGAGTCCACCGTTCCGCCGATCAGCGCACCGCCCATCAGCTGGCTCATCCCGCACGCCTTGATGATCATCGGCTCAAAGACCATCATCAGGATCGTGAAAATGATCGAAATGGAAATGGCGATCGACAGGTCGTCCTTCTTGCACTTGGCCGCCGCACCGGTCGCAATGGCCGCGGAGGTCCCGCAGACGCTCGTTGCCGAAGCCAGCGTAATGACAAGCGGCTTATTATCCATCTTGAGCACCTTCGTCCCGAACCACCACATAAAGATAATGACGATCGGGGTCACGATCCACGCGATGCCGAGGCCGTAGAGGCCGAATTTGGCAATATTGCTGAACAGCACCGAGAAACCCATAATCACCAGGCCCGTCTTGATATAGAATTCGGTCCGGATGGCCGGCTTGAGCCATTCAGGCACGCCGACGGTATTGGAAATCAGCAGGCCCACGATCAGCGCCCAGAAAGCCCACTCCAGATAGCGGTTGAGGGTGAATTCCGCACTGATAAAACGCACCAGAAACGCCAGTGCGAACAGCACCAGGAAGGCCGGAAGATACTTTTTGACACTCCCACCCTGCACCTTGACGCCGAGCGTAAAGAGCGTTCCCAGCACCAGCAGCGTCACAAGCGTCTTGCGCCAGAACACCCAGGTCCCCAGCTGGGCGCCCAGCGGGACAACCTTGTCGGAAGCCGCGGCCGCCTTCTCTCCGAGGCTCCAGGTTGCGAATTTCATAGCGCTGAAGTCAAACCATCCCGTCAGGACGGCCACAGAAGCGATGGCGATGACGATAAAGCCAATCCAAACGGCCAGCCAATCCTCCGTAAGCAATTTCTTATTCATTTTCTATCGTTAATTTTTTGAATTTTGCATGTCGTACCTCATCCTGCATCAGCAGATTGACCTTGAACTGGCCGTCGCGGAAGCCCTCGGCGATGCACTGCTCCTTGAAAGTCTCGAAGGAATCCTTGCGAAGCCGGTGCGTGAGCGGCGGGTCGATCCGGAGCGATACGCGCTTGTTCTCGTATTCGCAATTCTCCTTCTGCAACTCGCGTTCGACCACTTCGGTAAACTTCTCGGCCTGCACCTGCGTCGTCGCCTGGTCGGCGAATTCATAGTAGAAATGATAGACGGAGGCCTCCACGTCGGCGAATCCGACATAGAACCGCGTCGGCATTCCGAGCTCCTTCTCGGCGGTATGGACGGCTTCGATAAACTGCTGTTCGGCCAGTTTCTCCCCGGTCATAGAAACGATGCCGTTGATCTTCTGGATCATATGGACGGTCGGGGTGTTCTTGTACTTGGGCCCCACCTCGATGAGGTCGTTCATATTGTACCGGTACAGGCCCGCCATCGTCGTCACATAGGCGCAGTAGCGCTTCCCCTCTTCCAGTTCATCCAGCTGAAGATACTTCGGTTCCGGGGTCTCCCGGTCGTGCTCCTCAACGAACTCGTAGTAGTGATAATGCGGGAACATCACCGTGTTGTTGGAGCCGTCCAGCGTCAGCCCGAAACGGCACTCGGACGCGAAATACCCGAACTCCTTGTGCATCATCTGCGGAGGGAAGGAGTCCTTGAATTTCTCCATATAGACCGCCGTATTGCCGCATTTCCAGGTATTGAGCACCTGTAGATTGGGCCAATAATGCTTCGGCAGAATGTGCGGATGCGCCGCTTTCAGCTCCCGCAGTTCCTGCGCCCGCTCCGGATTGGGATGGAGGAAGGGTTGGATGGCGGAACGGATTTCCGGTGCAATCGGAAGATCCTCCTTGAGCGTTCCGTTCTCTATATCCTTCACATAGTCGTCGAAATACTGGTTCACATTGTTCTGCAGTTCGACGATGGTCGAAGGATTGGCCGTAATAATCAGGGTGATGTTGCGCTCGATCGCCATCCGCATCAGTGTATAATACCGGGCATTGTAGTCCGTGATGGAGAATACCTGGTGCGGTGCGGAATACAGATGCCGCAGGAAGCCCGGAATGTTCTGCTGGGTAAGGCCCGACACGCTTCCGAAGACCGTCCCGTCGGGGGCGTACCCCTCAATCATCTTGCCGACGATCGACATGCTCACGCCGGTGAAGACCTTGGGGCGGTTCTTGACGAAGAGATACATCCACAGCCGGGTCATCGCCCCGTAGATCTTGTCCAGATACACGTCCGTGATGGGAATCCACTTGGGCTCGCTGGTCGTCCCGGAGGTGGTGGCATACATCACCGGCTTCCCCGGGAAGAGGACATTCTCCTCCCCGTGCTTGTGGCGCTCCACATAGGGACGGAGCATTTCGTAGTCATTCATCGGGACATTTTCCCGATAGCGGCGGAACAGGTCCTCCGCCGTAGCGGCCTGAAGGATTTCATCAAAATGATGTTCCTTCCCATAAACACTGTCCTTGGCATACGCCAGAATCCGCCGCAGCGTCTTCTCGCTCTCCCTGCGGGGATGCCGGGAGGCCTTGTTAAGCTTCAGGAGTTCAATCCCGCCGGCCAGACCCAATGCGATATTGGGGATCACCGGATTCTGCCAATCTTTCATTGCAAGGTTTTGGTTTTAAACGCGTAAAGATAATACAAAATTGTTACAAACAAAAAGATGACGAATAAAAAAGAGATTCTTCGCCTGCTCGTTTTTGATAAAAACCAATCGAAAACTATGAAAAAATCAAAAAATGTATGATTATTTCATAGTTTTCGATTATTTTTGCCTCGAAATGAATGGATGAAATTGCTATGAAAAGAAAAATCACTCAGAAACTCATAGACTGGAAGAACAGACCGAACCACAAGCCTCTCATCCTCCAGGGAGCCCGCCAGGTTGGCAAAACATATATTCTGGATGAGTTCGGGCGCAATCACTATAAGAATTATATCAAGGTAAGCCTTGATCTGGTTCCGGATGTGCGCAATTTTCTTAAAGATAACATCAATCCTTTGGAAATCATTGCTTATCTGGAAACACTCTATAATGAACGGATTGTCCCGCATGAGACGCTGATCATCCTGGATGAGATTCAAGACTGCAAACGGGCGCTGCTTGCTCTCAAATATTTCCAGGAAGATTATCCGCAGTATGATATTGTGGCCGCTGGCAGTCTTCTGGGTGTGGCCGTGAAGAGGGGAAACAAGCCTGACGAAGAAGCAGCAGGAAAGGGTTATCCACAGCAGGAAGAAGAAGATTACTCTTATCCGGTTGGCAAAGTGGAGGAATTGCGCCTTCACCCTATGGACTTTGAAGAATTCCTATGGGCCAACAATATGGAAGTCCTGGCGCAGGATATCCGTACCCACTTCAACTCAAATGAGGCTATGCCTACATCCGTACATCTGTTGGCTCTTGAGCTGTACCAGCGCTACCTGATTGTCGGAGGCATGCCCGAAAGTGTTGGAAAATACATTGAGACTCATAGCTTTCTGGAATGCAGAACCGTTCAGCAGTCCATCCTGATTGGATACAATGCAGACATGGCCAAATACGCCAGGCCGGCAACTACTGTCAAGATCAGAGCCTGTTTCAATTCCATTCCGGCTCAGCTGGCCAAAGAAAACCGCAAGTTCCAGTACAAACTCGCACAAAAAGGCGGAACCGCCAAGATATTCGGTGAAGCTATTGAATGGCTCATCCTGGCCGGGATCGTACATAAATGCAAGTTGATATCTCACGGTTTCATTCCTATCTCGGCACAGGAGGATGACAGCGACTTCAAGATTTATATGTCCGATATCGGCCTGCTGAATACAAAAGCTCAGATGCCGGCCCAGATGCTCCTTAATTCCATCGAGACCGAAAATACATTCCTTGGTTCAGTAGCTGAGAACTATGTGGCCCAGGCCCTCTCTGCCAATGGTATTACACTCCGTTATTGGAAAAATGACAACACCCAGGAAGTGGACTACATCATTCAGGATGAAATGAGTGTGATTCCCGTAGAGGTCAAGAAAGGCAAGAAGGTGGATGCAATCAGCTTGAACAATTTCAAGAAGACCTACAAGTGCCCTTTCGCTTACCGCATCTCCGGAAAGAACTTCGGATTCGCGGGTGAAATAAAGTCTGTTCCGCTCTATGCCGTATTCTGCATCGAGGCAAAAGAAAGCATCGAATAGATAAGATTTTAATCACACGCCTGCAATACGGACACATCAGGATACCGACTACGGTAGTCGGAGAAGGCCTTGCTCCACTCTTTGCCGCCGAAGCGGAAGAGATTCTCGTCAGCCAGATACGGCGGAGTATTGTTGTTGAAGGAATTCATCACTTTTGTCACTTCCATATCTTCCCCGTAAGGGTCGTAGTGGTTGGTCTGGCTGACGGTTCCGCTATTATCGGCGACAACCCGGACATTGCCCAAATGGTCCGTGAGATACCACTGGTAAACCGGCACCGATGTCTTCGGATCAACATATCCTCCTTCCAGCGAAATACGGTCCAAAACTCCGTTCCGGAAGATATAATTGCCGGCGTACTCGAATTTCCAGATAGCCTCCGGGGTTGAAGGGATGAGCGGCGGCAGACCGGCCTTATAGGGTGTATGGTGATAAAGGGCCTGTTTAGTTCCGTCTGCGGAATAGACCGTCCAATCCTCCTGACCTCCGCTCTTCCTGTATGAAGGGAGGTTGAGGCTGTTGTACTGCGCCTCGAGGGATATGCCGCTGACCGTCCATGGCATGCTGACGGAATCCCTGTATTCCGAGCGGTGAGTGGTGAAGTTCCCGTTGTCATCGTATCCGAGAATGGTGCGGTACTCGCGGGTCTCCGGGGGCAGATCGATGATAAGCGCTTGCGTTGAAGCGCCCCTGACGGCATTGCCATTATGAATGGGCGGTTCCGGGTCGTGTGGCAGGGTGGGAGCAATGATTTCAGCCATCTCCCAGGTGGAAGAGGAGCACCCTGCAATATGATTGCCGTCAAGGGAATAGGAGGAGGTGGTCATGTATTGACCGCCACCGGCTGTCGCCCGGCTTTGTCCCCTGGAGATGCTGTTTAAATTTCCGTTGAGGTCGTAGCCGTAGTATCGGGTGTTGTTCCTCCACTGTCCGCTTCCGTGCCAGAGAGCCTGCGTCAGCCGGGACATCCGGTCATACTTGAAATCGAAGGCGGAGTCATAATTCCTGTCCGTCCCGGCCTTCCAATCCATAGCGGAGATGTTTCCGTTCCAGCAGGGTGCGGATGTAGTATCCCGCTAGGTTTCATAATAGATATGCTCCGTGAAGAGCGGCCCCTCGATGGCGGTGGTCCAGCCGCAGGTGTTGTAGGAATAGGATGTCGTGAGACTGTCGCAGCCGGCGCGCTCGACGGTGGCGAGCCGGCCGAGCGCATCGTAATGGGTTGGATGCGAGGGTGACGCTCGTACCGCCGTCCAGGCTGTGCGTCGTCACGAGCGGCCGGCTCCATCGGTCGTAGGTGTAGGTGTATTGCTCCCTGACGGAACCGCTTCCGCCCGGATTGAGGATACGGCAGCGGCTAACGGGGAGTTCCCGGAAGTCATAGCCTGTCGTCTCCCGGACGACGTGCCCGCCGCCGTAACCGTCAGTCTGCCGTGTTATGCTTCCCTTGGCGTTGTAATACCATACCGTTTTGTTCCAATCTGTTACCGTCGAGTCTGGCAGCGTCCCCAAGGGGGCGCTGATTCGGCCGGTCATCAAGCCTTCGGCATTGGAAAAATGATCGTAACGGGGCTCGTCGTGTAATTTTGTGGTCCCAAACAGGTCGCTTGGGAAAGTTGCCCCGTTCCCTTGATAGGTCTTTCCCACAAAGGTGTATTTGTCCCAGAACCGCACGTCCTGAATGTCGTAAGAAGATGTAAGGTCGCTAATCCCATTCAGGCGATAGCCGTACTTCAGCCCTATTAGAATTCCCCCGGTCGGGCGGTTCGTGGATATGACATTATTGTTGAGATAATTCTCCGCATCGTCCGTCGTCAGCCGCTCCGCCTCTCCGGAAACGCAGGGGCGTCCCAATGCGTCCGGGATACTGAAGGACCACACACCCCGCTCCCGTTGGTTGCCGTCCTGGCTGAAGATCAGGCGGTCCCCCTTGTCGTAGGCGTAGCGGATCCATTCGGCACCGGGAAGTTTCTTTGCCGTGCAGCGGTTCCGGGAGTCATATTCGTACCGGAAGGCATAGTCGGCAATGGCCTTCACCCCGGCCTCAGACCGGCCGTTCCATCCGCTTGCATTCACACGCTTTGAGAGCTCAGGAGGGATAACCAGCAATAGGCGACCTGCGTCATCGTAGAGAAAATAAGTATCGGCAAAGACTGGAATCGTTCCGGATGTCGGATCAAGGATTCTTCTCTCAAGAACAGTGCGGCCCTCCAGATCGGTAAAGACCAGCAAGACGTTATTGTCTTCATCCTCCGTCCGCTCCACCGCATACGTTCCGCCGGTCTGGAGACCACCGTTCATCAGAACGAGGGAGTCCCCCTCCTCCAGCAGCCATGGAAGCATGCACTTGAGTTCGGCCTGAGCATTTGGTCCATCTTCGTTGGCACCCCGGAGAACCGTCACCCCCTTGTCCGCTCCGTGCCATGCTGCACCGGCCCCCACCGTCTTCCGGGGAAGGTCCAACGGGGAGTCGTCGTATTGAACAGCCGTGAAGGCGCAACTGTCTCCGTAAGCCGCCAAGGACGCCGCCTTGAAGGCGTCTGGCGTACTCGCAGACGTCGGAACCGGCAGCCAGCTCCTGACAGGCCTCCCGCAAAGGTCATATTCCTGCAAGGTGGAGAGGTCACCTCCAGATGGGCTTCCTCCTGCCTGAACGGTCCGCCATTCCCGACCGAGCCCGTCGAAGCGCTTATCCACGACGGTTGAATCCGTCGCTTCTGCATTATTGAAACTGATCTCACGGACGAGATTCCCCTCCGGTCCGTAGGCATATTCGAAGCGCTTTACCGTACTTCCGGAAGAGTCGGAGATACGGATGAGACGCCCGAGCGTGTCGTACTCGTAACTCTCCGAGACTCCCCGGGCATCCGTCTTCGATGCAAGCCCCTTTCCGTAGGAATCCCAGGTGAAGGATTCCGTCAGGGATGGGTCGAACGCATTGCTTCCCTTCGTTGTCTTCGTCAACGGATACATACCGGCCGCATCCCAGGCCCACAGGGTCCGGACACCGTTGCGTTCGTCCACCTGTGTCGGATTACCAAGGTTGTCCCGGGCGGTGATGACCATGACTTCCGGGCCATATCCCGAGGGGGCAGCACCGCTCTCGAAGGCTGTCCAGGAAGATAAATCAACGCCTGCCCCAAGCGGAGCGACATAATGCTTCCATGGCAGATATTTCCCGTCAAAATTCTTATAGACAAGCAACTCATCCTCCAGAAGTATCCCCATGTCGCTATTCAGTTTCCGACGCTCGATGGGAACGCCCACCTGCCCTGCGATGATCATATCCCAGTAGGGACTGCCGCGGAAATCTCCGGGATATCTGTACTCAGTCCTGATGGAAGGAGAGTATCTGACATACCGCGTCTCGCTGGAAAGGTTCCGGTAATCACCATATTCATACTCTGTGACCTCTACCAAAGGCGTACCTCCTATCTCTGGATAAGTGGTGACGGTCTTTTTCCGAATGAAGGGGAACGTGGTAAGAATCCGGTAAGAGGCGATCCTCCGTATATAGGCGAATACATATTCTTTCACGATTCCCCGGACACACTCGTCATCCATGGAATACACGTTCGACTCCTTCCGCACGATATCTCCCTCGGTATTCTTCCACACGGTTTCCTTGAGCAGCCCTCTCGCAACCTCATAGGAAGATATCGGATTATTAATGAGTACATTATCTATATTCGTACAGGCGCTACCATCCGCCGCATCCGGATAATCCGCACAGTTCGTATAAGAATAGGTAACACTTCCCCCGTCGGGAAATGTTTCTTTAACGGTATCGTATGTCACCACCCTGCCGTCTGTCTGGCTCAGTTGGGACACTCCTCTCTCGCTGTCTATCACATAGGTCCAGTCGTGTGAAAACAAATTTCCTATGAGATTGAACAGCCGCGATGCGTAGTGTTTCGTATCGTCAATGTGTCCCTCCGCGATATAAAATGGCTCCCCGGAAAGGATACCGGTGGATGTTCCCGAAGAATCAACATAACTGAATGTCCTATCAGAAAAAGACTGGCCATTGAAGTCCCTGATCCGCTGAATCCGAAGCCCACCGCCGTTTCCGGTCCCGGTCCGGATCCTCCCGCTTTCCTGCGCAAAAGGATCCTGTATACGAGACCAGGCATTCAGCTCATAAGTAAACTCGCTCCACCCACCCGTAGGATAGGTGAGCCGGGTTAGTATTTCAGCCTTGCAGTGCGGCAGGGATGCCGTCCTGTACTCCTTCAGTTGGTTTATCAGTATGTTTGCATAGTTTTTCCCGTTGTAGAATCCGTAATTATCGGTTTGCCGGGAATTATAGGGCGGAAGATCCATCGGATCATACGACATTGCGTAACCGAGTTCGTCATCGCCACCCCGAAGGGTGACGCTATTCAGCCTCAGTCTCACGTCATCGCCTTCTCAATAGGCAAAGTGGACGGAGCCCCTTCGACTGGTCAGCGAGTCCAGCTTAAGATAATAATCATGGGTTCGGAACCCCTCTTCGGACCAGCCGACGGCATTCCAATCCGCATCTTCGCCACCACCAAGGCGGACATTCAGATCGTAGTCGCTATAGGAATATCCCAATTCATTAGAACGGCTACTATGAAATAACACGGTATCTCTGGAAATACTGCCAGTAATCCTTGTAAGATAAGATGGCTTGAGAAGAGTGAAATTGATATTGCGACGTTCCCACGGATTGTCCCGCGTGCTGTTGGAAAATGCCCCAAGATTTTGCCCACCAGCGGAGAACCCGGAATGGATATCAGACACGACGACGGGTACGCCATCCTTTTTGTAAGTGAAGGTAATGATTTCCCCGTCAGGGCGCTGGATTTCCTTCAGGTGCCAGGTCGAAGCGGTCGCGACCGCGGACCACTGCGAAACATGTCTCGGAGAGTAGGTAAACTCGATGGCCGAGTCGTCATCGCCGAACAAATATATATTTCCCATGGCATCAGTGAGTTGAATAGACTTGATGTAGGAATATATCTCGCATTGGTTCGTGAACGTCTGGGAGTCATATATCTGTATATGAGCATCGGGGCCGGACTTAACCACTTCAATCCGATCAACGTGAAAGTGGACCGGATCGCGGGATTGGATGTTGACGGCGCAACCGCCGGTCTGCTTATTGAACGAGGTGACGTAAAAAGAGGCCTGAATCCCGGGCAGATTGACCTGAAACTCGTCCGGACGACCTTCGACAATGACTCCGGCGGCGTCGTAATAGCTTTCCATCAACTGCTGGTTGTCGTAATCTGCAGTCTGATAGGTTTGACTATGGTACAGATACCCGTAATTATCAGTGGTGTACCCGCTTTCGTACTCGTCGATCTCGTCCTTGGCTCCGTTGATGATCCGGTTGATGCATCCGCCCGCATGCAGGGTCCAGCTAAGCCCCGTCCATCCTGGATGAATATCGGGCTTATTACCTCCGGCATGGTACGAAAGCGAAATATCCAAATCTCCGCTCTTTGTCTTCAGGGGAATCAGCGGAATGCTGATCTGCGGCAATCCCGAGAAATAACTCACCGGCACTTTTCCATATTTCCCCAACTCCGCTGCATTGGGCGAAAATACCTGGGGAATATCCGGTTCCTGAGCCAGGGCACACGTTATGGGGAACAGTAGATTTAGTATGATAATAATACTCCTTTTCATGATGACGAAATCCTCTTTTTAACATAATGATTGCCACAAAGGTCTTTGTGGCAATCATCAACAGTTCTATATTTCAAACTCTCCTTCGTATTCCACCCCGGAATGGAACGAAAAAGTGATTATCCAGTTACCGGACGTTCCGGAAAACGGAATCACTGCTCCTCCGAGGGAAGAATCGACCGAAGAAAGAGAGTATTCTCCGGTAAACTGATTCTCCAGTATTATGTCAACATCTCCCATCCCCGAAAGGAAAGATACAGAAACATTAAGTCCATCCGCATCAACCAAACAGACAATGGGGATTACTTCCGGAGTACGGTGAGTTCCCTCAGAGGACGGTTTCGTTCTGATAATAGGAATAGGGATAGCCGGATCCGCGATCTGGCTCGCAAAGGACGGTGCTGCCAGTACCACCCCGAGCATCAATGAAAAGATTTTCTTTTTCATAATTGTTAAAAGTTGTTCGCTTGCAAAATTACTGTATTTCATTCGTTCAAAGGCAATTTCACTCCCTTTTTGGTCTGCCATCGGAAAAACATATAATTATATCATTTTTAAGTGTTTACAAAGATTCTTCTTAAAAATCCTCTGCCAACACGTATTTTGATGACTCCTTTTTGGTATTTTTGAAGTATGAAAAGATTCTTCATATTCTATTGTATGATCTTCCTGGTGGTCACATCTTCCTGCAGAAGTTCATATTCTCCACTAAAGGAACTCAAAAAAGTGAATGACATATTGGATACGGCTCCTGACAGTGCCTTGAGGATATTATCACTTATGGATACCTCATCACTAATAACAAACCGACTGAAAGCCGAATACGGATTAACGCTAGCAGCTGCATTGGATAAAAATTACATCGATACGACCGATTGTCGGATTATTATACCGGCTATATCGTATTTTAAAAGAAGAAAGCCACGCGATAATTATCAAAAGGCCCTGTATTATTTGGGAAGAATCCAGCAGAACGGAGGAAACCTCGCCGAATCTTCCATTTCACTTAAAGCGGCGGAAGACCTCATCCCAGAAGTGAGTGATACCACCTATATGATGCTGATCTATATGGCTTCTGCACAAAACCTTCACGATACTTATGCTTTTCAGGAAGAACTACGCTATGTAGAAATGGCTGAAGACTTAGGAAATCGTTCCCCTCAACTCGCCCGTTATGCCGCCCGGACGTCATACCGGAAAGCGGTGGCACTTGCAGGTTGCAATCAATATGAAAAGGCTCTTTCTATCATGGACTCTCTCCGCATATGTGAGCAAAAGGATACTTTTCTTATCAAGAAGTGCTGTCTGGATTATGGATTCTATTCTGCCATCTATGGGAATGGATACAACAGTAAAGGACTGGACGCATATAAAGATGCAATTGAACTGGGTGCCGAATTTTCAGATGATGATCTTTGTGCCTATGCCCTTCTGGTCGGTCTAAACGGAAACATCGAAACAGCCAACAAACTCTTTCAAATGGAGGCCGAACGGGGAGAAGAGGCTTCTCTTCGGGCTAAAATGTGGAAGTCTGAACTGGCAGCTGAACAGAAAAACTATAAAGAGGCTTATACCCTGCTGGATGAGACATTGGCTTATCAAGATTCCGTTGTCAGCAAAACCCTTCAACAGTCTTTGTATGCCGCCCAGGCGAAGGAATACCGGACTAGGAATCAAGAACTGGTTCAGCGGGAAAAGAACGTCCGGCTTACAAATCTTGTCATTGGTCTGATCGTTTTTATTATTATCTCAGGTCTTATATTGTCTCTCATTCTTCTCGTTCTGCAAAGCCGGTTGAGAGAGAAGGAACAAGAGGCTGAAATGGCAAAGAAACTAACTGCCATCCGTGAAAAATACTTTAAAGAACAGTTTGTTCCTTTCGGGATGTTACTTGAGCACTATGAAAGGGCCCGGCAACGCGGAGCAAACAAAGAAGAACTCCTCCAGGTAATTACGTCCAGGTTCCAGGGAATCGTTGCAGGGACAGAAGGAGACGATTGGTTTGAAAACGCCCTGAACGAAGAAATGGATGGAATTATGGCAGCGTTTCGAAAAGATTTTCCGTCATTACATCCTTTGGATTACAGGATATTCTGCTATTACGCTATCGGATTTGACGCTACTCTCATTTCCTATATCACAGCCCTTCCCTCTACCAATGCCGTCTATCATCGGAAGAATCGCCTGAAGAAAAGAATTAAAGAATCAAATGCGAGGAAAAAAGAACAGTACCTGCGCATATTCCTGTAAAACAGGCTACCAACGAGAAAAGAAAGAAAAGGTGAACAACTTTTAACATTTACCACATTGGCAGCCTGTAGAAAAAGCGCGGGAAAGCTGTTATTGTGTCCAAGCGGTGGAATGCTTACTGACGATAACAGACTCCCCGCACCGTTTTCTGCGCGGGGAAGCCTATTATGAGGCTCGTCAGTTCCAAATTTCCACCTTCGGACACAAACCACAAAATAGGTTTCCCAATATATGTTGCTACAAGATACTACTTGCTGATGCAAATATCCGTAAAAGTTTCCGTATTTGCAAAAGAATTCACAGCCGCTATCGTAACAAAATACGAGGCCCCTTGTTCTTTCAAGGGGCCTCGTGTATGATCAGTGACTATCAGGAGACTACAGCTTCCGGGCGCCGTCGGAGATGACGACGTCGTACACCTTGGGGGCGTGGCCGAATTTCTCCGTGAACTGCTCCACGGCCGTCTTGACGAAACTGTCGTAGAGTTCGTCCTTCACCAGGTTGATGGTGCAGCCGCCGAAGCCGCCGCCCATCACGCGGGAGCCGGTCACATCGCACTTGCGGGCGAGTTTGTTGAGGAAGTCGAGTTCCTCGCAGCTGACCTCATAGAGCTTCGACAGACCGAAGTGCGTCTGATACATCATCTCGCCGACCGTCTCGTAATCGCCTCTTTCAAGGGCGTCGCAGACGTCAAGGACACGCTGCACTTCACCGATGACATATTCGGCGCGGAGGAAGTCCTCTTCGGGAATATCGGCACGGACCTCGTCGAGCCAGACACGCTTGGCATCGCTCAGAAATTCCACCTCAGGGTGGTTCTTGCGGATGGCCGCGGCAGCGTTCTCGCAGGAGGCCCGGCGTTTGTTG
>OCVV011187009.1_pt1 | contig 15116 bp, 15 predicted proteins | sample 1539721 | NCBI WGS metagenome assembly OCVV01 (sample SAMN02144230, study PRJEB22623) | gut metagenome | biome: sheep rumen | host: Ovis aries | place: New Zealand
GGAAATAGTGGAGATGATGCCGTTCCAAGTGCGAAATACACTGGCATTGCACACAATAGCAATAAGCATGCATTCTATGGTATCAATCCAAATGCACATATCGATAATTTTGAGTTTAAAAATACTTTCTTAACTGTAGATTTAGTTAAAAAGTTATTTACAACTGAATATATTACAGATAATAAAACACTTAGTTCAGATAGTATTGAGTTCTATGCAAATGGTTTATATAGAACCCCAGGTAAAGCTATCAGATCTCCATCATCAAATGAAGCATCCGAATTATTATTCGGCCAAAATACAGCATTACCAGTAGACTATATGATTCCATTACGTTTAGAAACACCAGCTACTGCGGCAAGAAATAAATTATTTGATACAACAGATTTCGCAAATTTAAAAGCCAATACAGAAGAAATCTTTACAGATGATACAGAATCAATTGAAATGGATTCCGAAGAAAACTCATCATTCTCTTGTATTGATGATGCATTCAAATCAATTAATTTAATTAATTTCTTAAATGATTTAGATATTAATGGTGACAAAGATGAAAATAACAAGAAATTCCAAGCTGTTTATTATTTTGAAAAGTTTGCGAATTCTAAAGCTATTTATCCAACAGCTTTATCTGAATTAGGTCAATTATCAGATCCATCTGTAGAATTTAAATTCCCAGAATCAGGAAACTTCTACTCATATATTTTTGAAAAAGTATTAGAATTCCCTCTCAATTATTTGGATGGCGAATATAATATAACAAAAAATATTAACTATACATACGATGTTCGTGAAATATTGACAGAAATATTCAATAACTTCTATGTAGTAAGCGGTAGTGGCGCAGACGATGCTGTTGGCTATTTAAACTCAACATATAATGATAATACAGGTGTATTTACATTTAATAACACAGCATTTGTAAACGAAACTCTTGGTACCGATCCAAGTAATATAAATCCGGTCGTTGTTGAACTTTTAGAGGATGTCGCTTCAAGTATTACAAAAGGTAGCGGTAATAATGGTAAATGGAAATTCTCATTACCTACAGATATTGATACTACGATTTCAACAATTGCTGATAGATTGATTGCTGTCTGCGGTATCATTAATACTGCGGCCGAACAATATCAAACAATGAAGCTTGAGTTACAATTCGGTGAAAGTTTAAATAACTTCTTTGATTTTATTAAAACATGTATTTCATTCTTTATCTCATATACATCTATGTTATATGAATCTAATTTAATCTTAAAGATTGAAACAAAGAATGAAAGAATTCCACTCACATACAAAATTTACGATAAAATTGAACAAAATCAACATGATTACTTCTACTATGATGAAGACATCAAGGTAGACGAAATCATTGACTCATAATTGGAGGATTTTATATGGAAAATAAACAATTAAATATTTCAGAAAAATATACCGTATCTGATGAAATTAATACAGAAAATTCATCACACTCAAATCCTCCAATTAAAGGAGTGATTTCAATCTATGATAAAGACGGCAACCTTGTAAAACGCGTTAATAATATGGTCGTTAGTACTGGCCGCTACTTATTATATGGTTTATTCTTAAACTATGCATTATATGGCGATCCAGCAACAACAAAAGCAATGGGTGTCCTACCAGGAACATCATTTAAATTAACAAAAGACGAAACAGGCGTTGCTCAAATAGAAAAATTTATACATAGTAAATTTTCTATCAACTTTAGTTATGTTACAGAAACTGTTAAAACATCATCAGACATGTTAATTTCTGATGTTAAAGATATTGAAACAAACTCAAGAACATATACACTCGATAGTGAAGATGCAACTAGTGGTGTTTCAATTGAAGCAGATCCATTTGATCTTAAAATTACATTTAAGTCAACAATTCATGGTGCACAGAACTTCCAAAAGTTCAATCAAATCTATTTATCTTATACTTTGGTTGAAACTGACGCAAATGGTGTTGCAACGGATACCAACGCACTCGCGGGCGCCGTTGATGATATTTTATTCTCTCGTGTAATTATGGACCCGGTCTTCATCGGTGCCGATGGGGAATATTCCATTTACTATTCTTTATATTTCTAGGAGATTAATAATATGAGTAAACGTGTTCCTCCAAGAGAATTAAATCGCGATGAAATAGAAGAAATTCTCAAATTAAAAAGATCAGATATAACTGCAACAAAATTAAAAGATTTCTTTGCAATAGATGAAGGGAAAACTCAGGCAAGATTTCAACCAACAGATACGTTTATGTTAACCGCCAATAAATTTTATAATAGCGCAGCTATAAAGACAACTATTGGCCGTTATATCTATAATATGTTCTGTATGCCTGTTCCATATTTGAAAAAATTTGGATATATGAATGACGAATTAATTGAAGATAATATCGGTAAATTAGAAAATAAAATGGGCACGATGATCTTAAATGATGAGCTCACAACTAAAGAATATGCCGAATTTATGGACAATTCAGAATGGATTGGTATGAATATGTGTTACTATATTGCTCCATCTTTGGACAATGCGGTCGTATTACCTATTCCAGAAGTCATTAAACGTAAAGAAGAATTATTCGATCAATATAAGACCGAAATTGCTAAAGGTGATATTAACGCCGCAAATACCATTGAAAAAGAACTTCTCAAGATGGCGAAAGATAAAATTGAAGCACTTGATGATACATCTTATGATAATTACAAGTGCGGTATTTTCAAATTCCCTGTCGCATACAAGAAATGTTCTATCATGGTTGGTGCTGTCTCCGATCCTGTTGATGGTCACTTACATATTCTTAAATCAGACTATGTAGATGGTATTTCCAAAGATGAATATGATAAGACAGCTCAACTTACTGTTATCGGCGGTTATTCACGTGGTGTTAGTACACAAAAATATGGTTATGAAACCAAAAAATATAACGCAAGTCTTCAAAACGTTTCTATCAATATGGAAGAAAAGCAAGTTGACTGTGGTACAAAGCACTATTTATCTATAGTTATTCCAAAAGATTTAAAAAGTATGTTCTTATACAGATTCATAATCGATGGCGCAAAATTAGTAGAATTAACTCCAGAAAACATTGACAACTATGTTGATAAGGAAGTTAAACTCAGATCACCAATGCTTTGTAAAGGTGACACAATTTGCGAACATTGTGCTGGAACATTATTTAAACGTATGGATCTTAAAGATTGCGGCTTAGTCGCATCAAATATGACTGGTAGTTTATTAAACTTATCCATGAAAAAAATGCATGACTCGACTGTTAAAATCAATAAGATTAATATAGAAAAATATATAACAGAGAGATAATTTTCTCTCTGTTATTTTTTAAAATAATGTACATATCAATATATTATGCGCGTTACAAAGGTTTGATATTTTATATACTATAATATTGAACTAAACAGAAATAATATTTAAGGAGGTCGCGAAAAATGAATGAAGAAACAATTTTCACATTAAGTGAGTTTATCGATATTTTTGGCGGTATCGAGCAGATTCATTCCATTTATGTGGACAGCGACGACGATGAGATCCGAGCACAACTTCAAGGAAATCCTCGTCCCCTAGATATCCTTCACAATTATAATAATATTATGATTGACGATGAGTATTTAGTTCTCCGTAGTGGTGAGTATGTTTTAGATAAAGAAAAATTATTTAAAGCATATGGTAATTACTACATATCTATGTATTTTCCGATAATTCCACCAGAATACGTACAGGAAGCAAATGATTTGGCGAGAAATTCGACAGATCGTGAATATTTAGGGTATATTGCTAAATATTCTGATGGAGTAGAAATATTAATCAAGAAAACACTAGATTTTAATTTAAGACTTGAAAAGGCATTCAATCCAGACATTCATTCTAATATAAATGGATATCTTATTTTGGATTATTGTAAGCTCCCAGATGAGCTTACACGTATGACAGATTTATTTCCACCAATTATTACAACACCTGTCGCAGTTGTTGAAAATGAAGCGGAAATGTTAGACGTTGTACGTCAAAGAATTACTTTAGGGTCTATGGTTTATAAATTTAATAACGGAATCCTTCAAAATTGTATTCTTTATCAAACAGATAAAGATGGTAATATCAATCAACTTGTTGATAAGAACAGTTTGAATAAATCCGAAGATGATGGAGAAAATTATGATTAATCCTGATGCTAGTACTAAATTTATTGCCATAACAAGCGAAAGTTTTGATGATTTAACTTTAAAAATGAGTAAAGTCCAAGACGTTCTCGAAACGCGTGGGTATGAATATGTATCATCAAATATTTTCACAGAAACTTTAAATGGTATGATTGGAAAAATTCATGCCGTTTTAATCTACAAAAAGAAGGAGATTGATACTACAAATGAATAATGAAGACGACAAAATGTCTGCTTTAGAAACTATAGCGATGGTTATATTTTATATATTACTATTCCCTATTATGCTTGTTTTTGGTGTTTTATTTGTAGTATCAGCCGCCGTTGTAGCTGTGTTCTACTTATTGGTAGAACTTGTAGCGTGGCCGATTACTGAAATTGTAAAATCCCACAAACAAAAGAAAAAAGAAAAAGACATCGTAGTTTCAATTCCAGAGAAAATTGATAGACATCTGGAGGACGATGCAAATGTTTAAAAAAGAAAAAGATGAATGGGCAGAATATTTAAAATCACAAGAATACAAAGGTTCTCCCCGTTCAAAAAAAGCAAAACGACAATATTATCGTGACTGCAAAAAACGTAAAAAGAAATTATTAAAATATATTCGTAAGCACTATTGTGAATTTGGCCCAGATATGCTTTTAGAAATAAATGCTATCCTAATTAACAACTTATTTGACTATCATAATAAGGGCTTAAACGTGTGGGCTGCCGAAGAATATCACGATGAAACTATGAAGACCTTAACTGTCGCAAAAGACGCCATAAACGAGCTAAAAACGCTATTAGATGACGATCCAAATCCTGACAGAACTAAAGTTGACGCATTGAAAACAAAATTATTTGATGCGATCTTCAATGGCTATAATACATGGTCAGATTAACTATAAAAAAATATAAATTTCTATAATTATCTACTTATTTAGATAAATTTGACATTTACGATTTTATTTAAAATATTTCTCACAACAAGTAATTAGAACTGAAAACGAGGACTTGAAAATGAAGCATATTTTAGATAATACATTCTTTGAAAAAATATCTAAAAATCAATGTAAAATTGATAAGGTTGATCATTTAGATATTGATAAATTAGAACTTCCAGAACGAGCCACTAGTGGTTCATGTGGATATGATTTCCATATTCCATTTGACTTAACGTTAGCTCCTAATGAAACGATTAAAATTCCGACACTCATCCGTTGTAAAATAGATGATGGTTGGTTCTTAATGATTGCTCCAAGATCTGGTTTAGGATTTAAATACAGATGTAAATTGGACAACACACTTGGCATTATCGATTCAGATTATTATAATGCTATAAATGAAGGTCATATGTGGGTAAAAATGACCAACGAAGGTGATAAGACAATAGAATTAAAACAGAATGAAGCATTCTGTCAAGGAATCTTTTTACCTTATGGAATTTTAGGGGGTGACAACGCAAATGGACAAAGAATTGGCGGGTTTGGAAGCACAGACAAAAGAAAATAATAAGATTTTACCTTCTCTTGATCTTGAAAGTTTTTTAAGTGAAGGTACATCTATAGAAGAACAAATTGAAATTGCTGAAGTATATGCAATTGCATATGGACTTGAATAATTTAAGAAGATGATCAATATGATCATCTCTTCTTTTTAAGGAGAACTAAAATGGGATATTATCTTAGTTTTAGACAACCTGGCGGTTATTCTAGAGTAAAGATCCATTTTGATGCTTTAGATGACGCCAAAGCATATGTTCTAAAATTTATAACAGACCATAAAAATTTTTATAAAACATGCAAAAGTTTAGATTCCGGTTGTTTTGATATTCGTCCGGATTTTGAATATGGCAAAGATTCTAAGATATATAGATATATCGCTACCGAAGATCATTATAAGAAACCAGAATACGTTGAGATTGATGAAAAGGTAGAATTTAGCTTTATATATCGCGGTGTCGCAGTAAATATCTATGAAGATGATTATGGCCAATGTTACTACTTTAGATGCATTATTAACGGCGAACTAATTGAAAATTCATGTGGTGGGTGGAATCCTGACTACATGACAGAAACTACGTCCGCTATTGATTACATTTTAGATAGGAAATAAGCATATGGGCAGAAGAAAAAAAGAAATAACAACAGTTGTTACTCCGGCGGTTCCAGTTAAATCTGAACCAGAAAAAACAGAGAAAAACATGAAGTTTTATCTCGTCGTTTATTTAAAGGATGGGACAATTCATCTCTGGCCAGGTAATACTAAAGAAGAATGTTTAGAAACCAAATCTAAATTATTAAAAACAAAATGGAAACCTAGAATAAAAACATTTAGGTTTATCAAACGCAATTTAAATAATTGCAAAGATGGCTATATTTTATAGTCTTTATAATTTATATATTATTAAAATGCCACTGTATAGAAGTATGATTTTAACTATGCTAGCTTCAAGCAAATAATATGAAGATTATACAAAACATACTTTGAAAGTGACTCAATTATAATATAAACAGAAGGGAGGATAATAAATGAAGCTTGTTAGAAAACCTTCAATTTTATCATTTAATCCAAACAACATTATTACGAATCCAGAAATTTTAGGAAAACGTATCAAAATTTTCGATGACGAAGAAGGCTATATCGACGAGAAGGAATTCTCTGATGATGGCCTATTCAGTAAGAAAATTTTTGGTGACTGTGAAAACACTGAGTACGATTACAGCTGTAAATGTGGAAACCTTCGTGGTAAATTCTATGATGGTGTAGTCTGTGAAAAGTGTGGTGAACCAGTAAAATTCGTAGAAGCCAACATTGAAAAAATGGGTTGGATCGATTTAACTGGTGCAAAATATGCTGAAGATGGAACGGTTGTTGAACGCGGAAGCAATTATAAAATTATCAAGTACGTTGCATATTTATTCTTAGAAAAGATTATCGGTAAAGAAAATTTAAAGAATATTATCCATGTCCCAGATATCATTACAGTCGTTGGTGATTTAGATACTGAAGCAATTGAAGCTGAAAGATCTTCAGATCCGGAAAAGAAGTATTGGTATTATGGTATTGGTGATTTCGCTGATAATTATCAAGAAATTTTAGATTATTATTATAATCTTCACAATATTGATAACAAAGAATTATATGATTTCGTATCAAATCCATTCGATACTTTCACTGATAAGATTCCTGTTATTTCTGCAGTATTACGTCTTTGTATGCGTACAGCAGATGGATTAAAACTTGATGAAATTAACAACATTTATATTAGATTAATTAAAAACACAAAGATCTTGAACAACAAAACTACAGCTCTTCCAATTGTTAAAAACTCAATGCTTGAAGTTATTCAAGCTGAATATTTCAATTTGAATGAATACGTAATGGACCTCGTCAGAGGAAAAGAAGGCTTGATTAGAAATTCTATTTGTGGCGCTAGAGTTAACTTCTCTGCAAGATCAATTATTTCTCCAGCATTCGCTGGTCATAAGATTGATGAAATTGTTGTCCCATATAGAACATTCTTAGAATTATATAAATTCGAAATTATCAACATCCTTCAAAAAGTTAAAAACATTTCATATAAAGAAGCTGAAGTAATTCATTTTAATGCGGGTATCAAGTTCAACGATGAAGTTTATTCCATTATGGAAAAATGTATTAAAGACAACGAAATTATTGTCCTATTGAACAGAAACCCATCAATTAATATTGGTAGTATTTTGTCTTTACGTATCACTGGTGTCAAGCATGACTTTAATGACTTAACAATGTCAATCCACAATAGTATTTTAACACTATTAGCTGGTGACTACGACGGTGACGTTTTGAACTTATTCAGTATTAAAGACAATGCAACTAAAGAATTATATAAATTAATCTTTAGTCCAATTAACTTATTAATTGACCCAAAGAATGGTCATTTTAATGAATCATTAAACCTTGAAAGAGATCAAGTATTAGGGTTAAACGCTCTATTACACTAAAACACAAGAAGATTCTTCGGAATCTTCTTCTTTATATTTGAAGCATAATTGATGTAACATCAATATGGTCGTGACCGATGGATAAAAATTTTTATCACCGCACGTTAGGCTAGCCTTCATTTAAGGCCGTGGTGACGTCCTCAAATTCAGGCGGGCCTATCCGGTTTGTTAGGATCCAGACTTCATGATCGGATTGGATCCCAGCTGACGGTCTGGATCCTATAACGATTAAATCTTTATATTGTTCAAATATATAATATTCTTAAGAGAAGATTGAGGAAACCTCAAAATTATTGTAGACCTCTGACGTTTGTAGTTCAGCCGCCCTAACGAACCCGCAAACGGTTCGTAGGAGGTGGACGAACCGTTTCCAACGGGTAACGCCAGATAGGCGTCTGTAATATTGTCTTAAGAAAATAATAATTCAATAGCAAAAATACATGAAACATGTATATACTTAAACAGTATTTAAATTATTTTAATTTTAAATCAGAACTGTTTGGTCTGCACGTGGCATTCTGGAACGAACCGCTGAGGGATCGCTGGATGCTTTAACGCATCGGCATACTAAATTTTACCAAGCGTAAAATTCTCAGCATCCAGCGATACCACCAGCTGAACATCCAGAATTCCACCAAATATAAAATAATAATTGTATTGAATAAAAAATTAACAGATAGCTCTCCAGCGCTACACTGGAATTCATGCAAACGAAGTATTTACGGTCTACCGCGAAAACTAACCCGTTTGCGCGATCCTGAGACGACTAGATGAAATTTACAGTATTCCCGAATTTAAGAATTTTACACCCGTTCGCTTCCTTAGCGGAGTTCACTCGAAAATGTCATAAATTTGTCCATACGTGTAAATTGGTCATCAACTCGTCTTTTCGGATTAACAGATAATTATTGTATCTGTATTAAATTAATATTTCATATAGCATACTAGTGTTACACTAGAATTATCGATATCGCAAGCAAAAATAAATACGACGTCAGCAATCCCGCTTCAACATGATCAACTGGGTGCACGGCCAATTATTGGTGGCCGTGTCACCATAGTGATCATGTCATGGAAGCCGTTCATGCTTTAAATTCGAAATGCGCGCCCGCGTACTTCCGAGCTCAGTTAAGCTTAAACGGTAGGATCGCGGAATCCCTCTCACCGTTTGTAGGCGGAACAGTTCGCCCGGGCTTGCGTGCCAGTCATGGGGCTGGGTAGCGTGCCGGGGTTGCGTCATCACAAATTTTCTCTCTGACCAGAGATACAGAAATGGATTCTGTATCCACCTGGATCCAACCGCGAAAATTTGTTCGGCGGCTCAGTGAATCCGCGCCTACGTTTTGGAGCTTCACGCAGCTCACCGCACGGCGAGGCTTGCTTGTATTAATATTTGTATATGAAAAAAAGAAAGGAGACTTTATGAAATTAGTCTATAAGGGTGATGCATTAACTTGGGATAATGAAACTAATAGTGTAGGCAAAAAAAATAAAGCATATAATACATATGCGTATACCGTGTTTAATACATCAAAAAATAATCAGCATAATTCTATTATAAAAAAATGCGTTAACTTTAAAAATTATATAACACATAAATTAATTATTTCACAATCATCTGAATACACATTCTTACGTCTAGTTTATAATAAGTCTAACGGCATTGTTGGTACTATCGACAATGTGAATCATGGATTTGATACATGGAACGTGTCAACGGGTGATATTAATCTATATCATGATATTGAAAAAATGGTTGAAGATGGCGGAAAAGAATCAATTATCGGTTTATCGTTATTTGATATGCTTCCAACAATTCTTAATGAAATTAACAATTCTACATCAGTAAGCATCGATGGTGTTGAAATTAAACGTGAAAATAAGGATGATACATGCTATATCAAAGAGATTGAACAAGCGATCTATGCTACAGATCCACTAATGCTTATCGCAATGTTTATTTGTCCAAGAAAATATTTCACAGTTCAAAACTATGAATTGTACTTATCGTTATTTTCTCAAACAATTCAACAATTATATACTGACACGAAAAATGAAGTATTTAATGAAAAATATGGAACAAATAACACAATACTAATTCAAATTGCTCGTATCTTTATGCGCACAATCGATTGTGATTATTTATTTTTATCATGTACAGCGCTTAGAACTCTTTTTGATTTTATTATTGCTGTTGGTGTTAAAAAGAATGCAGTGTTAGAAAATCAAATTAAATATGATTTTATAGAAAGCGATGATAATGAAATCGTCATTATTGGAAAAGACATTCAAAAAATTAATACTGATGATGAGATTTTAAAAGCTGAGCAACAAGCAATGTATAACACAAATGCATATTTTAATCCATATTCTTTAATTAAATCAGTGCAATATCTTAATTTAAAACTCATTTCAGAGAAAAAGAAACCTTTAAAATTAACTTTAAAGGATACTACTCGTGAGTTGTATTTATTTGCTGAAAGTTCAAGCCATGAGCGTGAAGTTGAAGAAAGCAGACTTGAATGGCAATCATGGAATCTATATATGTACGATCAACAATATCGTCCATATCGGATTGGTTCAAAAAGTGCAGTAAGTTATGATATGATGACTAAAATTCTTACACCAAAACAAAAAAATTTGTATATAGCAAATGTTGTTAGTATGGTGAAAGATATGAAAGCCAATGATATTATTTATCCAAATGGAAAATATACATTTGGCGCTGGTCTAATCAAAAATGCATTAGCTCAATTATATCCAACAGATTTACCAAAAGAACCATTAGATATAGTTATTAATGAACTAGCGAATTCAGATGAAAATAGAGCCTCTATGATTTTAAAATTATATAGCTCTATGCGCGACAACGATGAAATTTCTGCTAAATTATTAGAATATATCAAAGATGATGAATTAATGAATCCTGATGTATTAAATTCGCTTAATTCTAGAGTATATATAGATAATAAATTCAATGCCAAATGGTTTAATTCTAAAAAAGATGTTTTAGTAAAATCTTTGAGATCTAAATACTCTATATCAGAAAATATTGATGATCGTGAACTATTCGCATTCTATATGATGACGCATTGTCAAGAATTCATCACTAAAGATTTTATTTCAACAATTACTGACCCTATCATTAAAAATAAGCGTAGTAGCGCATTTGACAATATTGTTAACGCTTTCTTTAAACAAACATCTTCGGATGTTTTAGCATTCTTAGATGAATTAAAAAGTACATTAATGAAGGATTTGTTTATCAATATTTATGTGCTCAAATCATCACAAGCATTATTTATGTGGTCTATGTCAGAGGGTATATCGGTAACAACTGAAACTCATATCCTGATGAAAGAATCTTTTGGTTTAGCTGATTTTAAAGCTATTCACTATACAGCATGCGAAAACTTATTAACATCGGCATTTAAATCAACAAATAGCTTTAGAGAAAAGATTATAAACATCTTACAAGAAAATGCTGTTTGTAAGCTATTTTCTAATGAAAGAAAGGCATATAATAATGATGCAAGAATTGCATTATTTGCCGATTTATTAAGAGCATTATCTAAATCACAATTAACAACTGAGGAGCAATGTAAAATTGCTAACCAATATAAATATCGTGGATTTGATAAAGCCCAAGTACCTTATTTCATTGAAGATTTAAGCGGTGTTATGAAAGCAATTAGCTTAGTTCCAGAATGTAATCAAGCTATTTCAGTATTCTACACTGAAAAATACTTACAAGAACATTAAAATAAAGAACAAGGGTTAACCTTGTTCTTTTTTTATTTACATAAAGATATTAATAAGTTTAAACGATCGGTGATATATTTTTTTGTATCATTATCAAATGTATAATTACGTTGTTTTGCTTTTTTATTTATATCTTTAATTTTTGTCAATATGTTTACAGTGAGTGCTTCACTATTCATAATGTATGACATCATTAAGAAATGATATAAATATTTAATGCTGTTACCAAGCGTATCAATACTTAGTGAACTGACAAAATCTTCATTATATTGATAAAATAAACGGATTAATTTTTTGACATTTACTATACCCTTTTGTTTATAAAATGCCATAAGTTTTTCAGTATATTGATTATCTAAATAAACGAGTTTATCGTCTGTTACAAAATAGATTGAATATAAGAAAAGATCATTAAAATACAATTGATTAAAATAATTGTATTTGAAATAATTTTTCTTAGTAGTAAACATATCAAATGATACGTATATCCATGATATTTTGATATCTTTATTTGGATTGTTGGCCGGATGATACATTAACATCTTTCCTGGAGCCAAATCCGTTGTATGGCCAGTAACAACGACTATTTCATAATCCGCATCATTATCACCAATATTGGAAAGAACTAAACGTTCTCCAGCAATATATGCGAACATAATATAATCGTTTGGTAAATAGATTTGATTAAAATATTGGCTATTTTTAAATTTTTCGATAATACTATTCTTCATCATATAATTTTACCTTAAACTTTTCATCATTTGGTCCTTTTGAAAGTGTATATTTCACACCATACTCCAAAACAGCAAAACAGCCATCAAACTTATTTGGTATTGGTGTGTCTAACTTTACATAATTAGACTCATTTGACATATCGAACATTGTTTCGCTATATTGTAAAATTGAACGATTTGTGGTATCTCCAGTTAATAAATTTACAAAATAATGCTGTCTATCAGTATATTCTACTTTATAAACTGGAAAATTTAAATATAATGCAAATTCATCATCATTACTTACACGTTTAAATAATTCTTGTTTCATATAATGAGAACGTGTGTAAATATGCTCTTCCGGATCATAGGAAATCCCAAAATAACTCTTCTTAAAGATAATTTTTTTAATATTATTAGCTTGAGAAACACTATTATTGGCTTCACCATTAAGAATAGCATTTAAAGCTTGTTCATTACCATTAATTGCCATTGTGTTTCTCCTTTCTAAAATAATAAAATACACACATATTTCCAGAATCGGCAATATCATAATAATTATTATCATCTATAAACACAACATGATTAGATGTACTACAAACAATAATTGAATTACTGTTAGACTCTGCCAATTCTGAAACTGTCATTCTTTTTTTAAATGGCTTTGCTGGAATATTCACATACTCAAAACCATCATTTAATAATTTCTGTCTCCAATATTGCTTTGTGTTGTCATCGCTGGTTACATTGTTTTCGCCATAAACACGTGAAAGCGCACGAGGGATACAAGCATTGGTAACATTATAAAACTTTTCAGGATTATAATAAACAAACATATTCATGCCTGCCTAGAAGCCGCCGGTAGTTGTGCCACCATTGTCGATAGGTGGTAAACCACCACCACCACCAATTCCACCACCACCGCCAATGCCGCCACCCCACTTATCGGACATACCGGTTTCTGGATCGGTGAAGCAATTAACGCCTTCTATAAAATCATCTGGGTTTTCGCAAGCAACAACGATGTTATTTGCGACGAAATTATCGTAATTGTTATAAAAATTATAAACGCGATCTGTATTTGAAATACACTTAATCATGACTAATTTACAATAGCCATTTGTTGTGTATACTTCATCTGTTATGTCTAACTTCTCATAACCGAAAACACCTTCGACATTTTTATATCCTTTTTTAGTAAGGATTGGATGTGTTCCGGAAGCTGTTAGAACAAATCTATTTTCTGTATATATTTTATACACATGATCACAACGATCGGATGTATAAATATTTGTTACTTTATTTTTAACTAAATTGCCACGATCATCAACACTCATGATCACATCATTGATTTTTATATCTTTAGCATATTTAGTTGTTAAGTCTCCCATTAATATATATGTATCTTGAGAGACACATGCTTTAATAACATTGATATTAACAGTACCACTATAGGCTGGATTAGACCCACTAGATCCACCAACTCCACTAACATCAGTATATGAGACATGGCTATCGACACCTTCAACTTCTAGAAAACAGTTTACACCAATTTCATAATCATCTGGGTTCTCACAAGCAACAACAATGTTATTTGCGATGAAATTATCATATTCCGTGTAGAAGTTATAAACCGGATCAAGATTTGGAATACTATCGATTGAGATCATATTATAAAGACCACTAATAGTATAAATCTTATCGTTCATAGTTAATTTTTCATAACCAGAAATTCCACCAATATTTTTATAGCCATCTTCTGTTAAAATTGGATGGTTACGTGTAACCTTAATACTACTACCGTTTTCAAGTGTAATATTAAATACTTCTGTAACTTCGTATGATTTATAAACGTTAATAACTTTAGTTGAAACTAATTCATGATTTGAATTATATGCACAAACCGTGTCATGCATTTTTACATCTTTTGCTAATTTAGTTTTATTATCAGGTATTAAAATTGGAGTATCGTATGATACACAACCAGATGTAGACCCGCTGCCGGAACCTGTTCCAGTACCAGTATCAGTTTCAATCTTGTTTACCCACATATCATGCGATACTGTCTCAATAACACCTGTTTGAGTACTAGCGGTAGCGGTGACTGTGACATGCCATGTTGGAGATACTTCGGTTGGTGCTGGGCTTGCAATAACGTCTATTTGATTCGAATTCCAATACTCAGTACTAGTATCAATATATACCCCATAGCCACTAATATCCCATGTCCATTGCGCATTCTGTTCACCAATTAAAGTCGATTCATTAATAGTTAATGTCGCACGTTCACCATAGTTTAAATTCCAACTTTTATCACACACCATCGTTGATGCTGTATTTGCATATCTAGGTATGAATCCATACGCTGATGTGGAATTTGCAAAACCATATAAAAATCTGCAACTAAACTGATAATAATAACTAGTTGAAACTGGATATTTATCAAATATAACAATATAACTTTCCCCAGGTAATAATTCAACTGTTTGAAC
>OCVV011126448.1_pt1 | contig 15113 bp, 10 predicted proteins | sample 1539721 | NCBI WGS metagenome assembly OCVV01 (sample SAMN02144230, study PRJEB22623) | gut metagenome | biome: sheep rumen | host: Ovis aries | place: New Zealand
GAGCTCAGAAAGATATTGAAGAATATAATAATGAATTCGGAGATATTAAGATTAAGGATCTGGGCCATGATATAATTTATAGATATTATAAAAAGTTATTAGCTTCAAAAAAAGTAAGCGTAATTGTAAAAGCTAAACCAAATTTAAAAGAATTATTTCATGATTATGGATATTCATATAGAATGATGTATAAAAAAATGGGGAATCGTGCTTTGAATATTGAGGGAATTATGAGAGGTGATAATATAAGAGAAGAAACTGCATTAAAGTTTTGTAAGTTAACAGGCATACCATTTAAAGCTGCTTTTGATAAAGAAGTTAAGGAAGAGCAGTATGCTGAGTACACATTATTTGGCAAAAAGAAGACTTTAAAAGCAATTTTTGAATTTGCAATTAATACTTTAAGAATAATAAAAGAAAATCCCGCAAAGGACAATATTATTAAAAGTACTATGCCAACAAAAAGAAGAGAATCATTATCAGAAGAGCAGGCAATTAAATTTTATGAAGCTACTAAAGATTTTGATATTATGATTCAAACTGCAATGCACCTATCACTTCTTACAGGTATGAGACCTGCTGAAATAGGAGGCCTAGAATGGCGTGATATTGATTTTTCTTATAAAACCATTACTATTGAGCGTAATGCTATAAATAATGGAAAAATGGGTATTTCAATTAAGGGAACAAAGACAAATAAAGCAAGAACAATATCAGTTCCTGAAATACTGATTAATCAGTTATTAAAATATCGTAAATGGCAAGAAGAATGGAAATTAGGCCTTGGAGATTATTATAAAGATGAAGGGCAAGTATTTGCACAATTAAATGGTGATAGAGTCACAACTGAGATATTAAATAAGTGGTTTAAAAAGGTTAGAGATAAAGCAGGTATTCCAGACACATTTACCCTTTATAATTTAAGACATACAAATATATCAATCCTAGTAGGTTATGTTCCTATTACAACAGTAGCACAAAGAGCCGGTCACTCAACTATTAAAACTACAGAAGAATATTATATACATAGAGTAAGTGAGGCTGATATGCAAGCATCTAATAAGCTTAATGATGTTTTTAAACAATCATATGAGAATCAAGAATTAGGTGATGATGAAAAAGAAATTATAGAATATAGAGAAGCTTTAGAGAAGATGAAACAACTAGGCTTTAAAACACTAAAAGAATATTTTGAGTACTTAAATTATATGAAATCAAAAGGTTATATATACTAAAAAAATCATCCCGTAAAAAGGATGATTTTATTGCTTAAATGGCGTCCCCAAGAGAATTTGAATCTCCGACCTTTCGCTTAGGAGGCGAATGCTCTATCCAGCTGAGCTATGAGGACATCTGTAAAATATTATATAATTTTTAGGTGTAAAATTCCAGTTCATCCCCTTTCGGAATGGTTCACAACTTTATACACTTGGTGGCTAAAATGGTGGCTGGAAGCATAATATGTCTTCAACAACACTTCCAGACGATAAATAATCAAGTAGTATAGCCGTATTTCTAAAAATGGGTTCTGCACCAACTTATTCTCTTAGGAGAGCGTCGCTCTATACAACTGAGCTACGAGGACAATTTTAAATATACAAATATAGAATATACCCTATATTCTTGATTTTCAACAAAAAAAGTATATTAAAATATTAAATATCATCCGTTTGGTGGATAGTATTATTTTTTTATTATGATATATTAAATACGTATTTTGATTATGAATTTAGGGGAGGGTATCAAAATGAAATTAAAAAAATTATCAATTGCACTAGTATTAGCCGCTGGTGTAATTAGTTTAGCTTCTTGTGGTAAAAAACAACCAGCTAAGACAGGCGATAAACCAATTAGTACTGAAACAGGTAACACACCAGTTAGCACTAAGACAGGAGAAGTTCCAGTTTCAACTAATACAGGTGTTGTAATTTCAACAACAATAGAAGATGAATCAGCTAAATATAAAGTAACTGAAGAGATGTTTAATGCATTATTTAAATTAGATTCTTTTAGTGCATTATCTAATTTAAATTTTACAATAGATATGACTAATAAATTAGGTGAGGAAAAGACTGATGTTAAGGTAGAATTTGACGGAACTAAGATTTTATTAACAGATGGCTTTTTCAGTTCACAAATGTTTCTTGAATTAGAAAAGATTAATAGTGATATGTACGCAAATATAGCTTATAAAGAAAATGATTCAGATTGGAATAAGCCTGTTGCTTTAAAAGTTACACCTGATGAAGTTCTAAATAATCTATATTTAGCAAATTTCAATTTTTCATCATTTACTTTTGATGAAACAACAAATTCATATAAATCAACTAGCACATTCACAAATCAATTTTTTAATGGTGAAGTTTTTGTAGTTAGAACATTTTCAAATGTTGAATTAAAATTTGAAAATGGTGTACCTGTATCAGTTAAATATGATATGAAACAAAATATGTTTGATTATGATGAAACTGAATTTACTGATGAAAACGCAATTTTTTCTTATAATTATGAAACATCATATACAATCTCAAAGATTGGTGAAACAGAAGTTGTTAATCCATTACCAAATGATGATGGAAAATATGATTTAACAATTGAAATTGAAGGTTCTGGTGAAGTAACAGGTGCTGGAGAATACAACGCTAAAGCAGTTGCAGAAATTACTGCTAAAGCTGCTGCTGGATATGTATTTGTAGGTTGGTATATAGATGGAGAATATTATTCTGATGCTACAACTGAACAGGTTGAAATGACAAGCGATATTACAATAGTTGCTGTATTTGAAGAAGATGTAATACTTTATAAACTATCATTAGATGCAAATGGAGCTGAAGGAAATCCTGAAGCTGAATTGATTAAAGGAAATTCATATGTGCTTCCAGAAGAAACTGATGAATTCTATCTTGAGAATTATACATTAATTGGATGGACATCAGATCCATATTCAAGCGAACCTGAATATGAATCAAATGAAGAAATCACAATTGAAAATGATTTAACTTTATATGCTGTATGGCAAGGAGAAGAAGTAACATTCTCTTATATAAGCCCAATTTCAACTGAAGCTGATCTATTAGATGGATTATATGAAACTGATTCATTATATAAATCAAGATATGGTGAGCTATTTGAATTACCAGGTGCTGATGCAATTTCATATGGTGAATATACATTAGTTGGATGGACATCTGTTCCTTATGAATATGGTCAAGATTTACCATCTGTTGAATATTCATTAGATGCAGAGTATCTTATTGATGATTTTGATATAGTAAATAATACGATTGAATTATATCCATGCTTCCGTATATTCACAAAGACAGTTATTGAACCAACATTAGAAGAAGATGGAAAAATAATTTATGAATGCAATGATGATCCAGATCTATCTTATGAAGAAATCATCAAAAAAGAAACAGTATTTGCTATGTATATCGATGATGTATTCTCAATCAGTGGTCGTGGTACAGTTGTAACTGGTACAGTTAAATCAGGTGCTTTAAGAGTTGGAGATGTTGTTTCTATTACAAAAGTAATTAATGTAGATGGTGTTACAACTTTTGAAGTTGTTGATGTAACAGTTAACGGAATAGAAATGTTTAAAAAAGCACTTGAAAGCTGCGAAACAGGTGATAATGTAGGAATATTAATATCAGATCTTACAACCGACGAAGTACAAAGAGGTGGCTTAATTGCATCAAAGGATAAAATAATATTGAGCAATAACCTTTTACTTGATTTAGATTTCTTAACAAAAGAACAAGGAGGAAGATCTAATCCAGCTTCTATTGGATATAGACCTCAAATGTTCTATGAAGTAATGGATGCAACGGTAGTATTAAAGAATGCATATGACTTATATATGAATTCAGTAACTACAATTAATCCAGGTGATTCAGTAGTTTGTGAAGTAGAAACAGTTAAGATTATTCCTATTTGGGTTGGAGTAGAAATTGCTATTAGAGAAGGCGGAAGAACTGTAGCTAAAGGTAAGGTTGTTGCGAGAACAACAGAACAAATAGCAGATGTAGTTTCTAATCAAATTCCATTAACAATGTTTATAAATAATGGTCCAGTTTCAGTATATGATGCAGAGAATAAAATTGTTAATTATATGAGAACATTTGTTGATAAAGACACATTATTAAAGGATGTAGAATCACCTTTTGTAAGAAATGGATATAATTTAATAGGATATAGTGTACCTGATGGTAACATGGATGAAGTGTCTTCTTCAAAAGCAAGTGAATATGCTGGTCAAATATTATATTGCTGCTGGGAAAGAATTAATGATGCTGAATATGATTTATATGTAACAGATTTCAGATCTGTTAATGATAAACATTCAGATTATTCAGTTATAAGTAGTGATACTCCAATTAAAACTTCATTTAGTGTAGGCGATAGCGTTACAATTTATATGCAAGATGGTTCTGAATATACTGGTACAATTGAATCTATTCGTTGGTATGATGATTCTGTTGATACAGTTGATGCAGGTTCAAAATATGTAACACTAACAGTTGATAGTGCTGAGTTTGCTCTTGGTGCTTCATATGGAGATGTAGTAATAAAGAACTAAAAGAATAAAAGCCGATTGAATCGGCTTTTTCCATTTAAAAAGCCTGTTTAAACACAGGCTATTTTTAATTATTTATTATATTCTTTATATAATTTTTCGAAGGCTGGCATTGAATTTATTATAGTTTCACTTGAAACACAATAAGCTAATCTAACATATCCTTTAACACCAAAGTTATCACTTGGTACAACAACGATATTGTATTTTTTAGCACGCTCCATAAATTTATAAGCATCAGGCTCTAATGCCTTCATAAATAAATAGAATGCTCCATCAGGCTTAACACATTCATAACCAATTTTTGTTAGGCCATTATAAATTAAATCTCTATTTTTCTTATATTCATTCATATCAGATGTCTTATCTGCACATAATTCGATTGCATGTTGCATTAAAGAAGGAGCACATACATATCCGTATGCTCTACCTGCACCTAAGCAAGCTAAATAAATATTTTTAGAATCAGCAGCTTGATTTGGAACTAAAACATAACCGATTCTTTCACCAGGTAGTGATAAAGATTTTGAATATGAATAACAAACGATTGTATCATCATATAAATTTGGAATATGAGGAACCTCTAAATTATCAAATACGATTTCTCTATATGGTTCATCACAAATAATGTAAATAGGATGATTATATTCCTTTTCTTTTTTCTTTAATATTTCAGCAAGCTTTAATAATGAAGCTTTCTTATAAACAACACCAGATGGGTTATTAGGCGAATTAACAATAATAGCTTTTGTATTCTTGTTTAATTCCTTTAATAATTCATCAAAATTAATTTCGAATGTTTCCATATTAGGCTTTACAACCTTGAAGGTACCTCCAGCACCTTCAGCAAAAACCTTATATTCAGTGAAATATGGAGCGATTGCTAAAATCTCATCTTCCTTAGATTCGATTAAAGCTCTTAATGTGATACATAAAGAAGCAGCAGCACCACAAGTCATATATAAATTATTTAGTGAATAATTAGTATTGAATCTTTTGTTTAGGTCATCTGCAATTTTTTGTCTTGTATTATTATCACCAGGAGCTGATGTATATCCATGTGTATAGGAATCATTACCTTTATTTATAATATCAATTAACGCTTTATTTAAATCAGGGTTAGGTTTAACTGATGGATTTCCTAATGTAAAATCATATACATTTTCTTCACCAATTTCTAGTTTCTTTTGTTTTGAGAATTCGAATAATTCTCTTATTATAGATCTATTAGAGCCAAGCTCAAGCATTTCCTTGTTCATAAAATGTTCCTCCTTACAAACTTATTTAATATCATACAATAATTTTTATAAATTATCAAACGAATATATGAGATATTTCACATTAATAGCATAATTAACAATAAAATTGTCAAAAATGTAATAAAAAAATAACTATTTTATTTAAAAATAAAATTATAGTTAAAAAAACTCTATTTTTATTGTTGAAAATTTGATATACTAATCGTATGTGAGTTTTATTTAGTGAGGATAGTATGTATAGTTTAGATTATTTGAAAGAATTTTTCAAAAATGACCTTTTTGCTGTAAAGCAATTAGGTGCAAGAATAATAGAAGCACATGATGATTATGCTAAATGCGAAATTGATGTATTAGATATTCATAAAAATGCTAAAGGTATTATCATGGGTGGAGCTATATTCACTCTTGCAGATTTCACTTTTGCGGTTGCTACAAACCAGCATGAAGAATATGCTACAGTTTCAACAACTGCAAACATAAGCTATTTTAGACCAGGTCTTGGTAAAAAGCTTTATGCTGAAGCAAATAAAATTAGAGATGGAAAGACTATATGCTTTTATGAGTGCAATGTCTATGGCGACTCTAATACATTAATCGCTAGAGTTAATATTAGTGGAACACATATTGCTAAATAAGATTGTTTAAGTGATACCACTATTGTGGTATAATAAGTATAATTAGTTTTAAGGAGGATATAATCGTTATTGATTATAGCAAAGAAGTATGAAGAAGTTATTAATTGGTAATGCTGCAGTAGCAAGAGGTGCTTATGAAGCAGGATGTAGTGTAGTTTCATCATATCCTGGTACACCATCAACTGAAATTACAGAATCTATGGTTGAATACAAAGAGGTTAACGTTGAATGGGCTCCAAATGAGAAGGTAGCTGCTGAAGTATCTATTGGTGCATCTATGGCAGGTGCTAGAGCTATGTCATGTATGAAGCATGTTGGATTAAATGTTATGGCTGACCCACTATTTACAGTATCATATATTGGTGTTAACGGTGGTTTAGTATTTTGCGTAGCTGACGATCCTGGTATGCATTCAAGCCAAAATGAACAAGATTCACGTCATTATGCAAAGGCATCAAAGGTATTGATGCTTGAACCATCTGATTCAAAGGAATGTAAGGATTACACTAAAAAAGCCTTTGAGTTATCTGAAAAATTTGATACTCCAGTTATTTTAAGATTATCAACAAGAGTATCACATTCTCAAAGCTTAGTAGATATTGAGGATAAAGAAGATTATCAATTAAAGGATTATGAAAAAAATATCGGCAAAAATGTAATGATGCCTGGTAATGCAATAAAGAGACATGTTGTCGTAGAAAAGAGACATGTTGAAGAGGTTGAATTTGCAAATAAGTCTGATTTAAATAAAGTAGAAAATAATAACAATAAGAAGATTGGTGTTATTACTGCAGGTATCTCTTATGTTTATTCAAAGGAAGCATTAGGAGATAAGGTTGATTATTTAAAGCTTGGTATTGTAAACCCATTACCAACTACTTTAATTACAGATTTCTGTAAAAAGCATGAAGTAGTTTATATAATTGAAGAATTAGATCCATTTATTGAAGAACATGTTAGAGCACTTGGTGTTACTAATGTTATCGGTAAGGATTCATTTACATTACTTGGTGAATATACACCTAAGATGATTAAAAAGGTTGTATTAAATGAAGAAGGTCCTGAATTTAATGAAATATCAGAAACTATTCCAATGAGACCTCCAGTAATGTGTCCAGGCTGTCCACATAGAGGTACTTTCTATGTTTTAAAGAAGCTAGGATTAACAGTATCTGGTGATATCGGATGCTATACACTTGGTGCAGTTGCTCCATTACAATCAGTTGATTCAACTATTTGTATGGGTGCTTCAGTTTCTGCAGGCTTTGGTATGGCTAAGGCACGTGGAAAAGAATTTAATAAAAAATTAGTATCAGTAATTGGCGATTCAACATTCATCCATTCTGGTATTACAGGTCTAATTGATATCGTTTATAACAAGGGTGCTAATACAATTATTATCCTTGATAACTCAATTACAGGTATGACAGGTCATCAACAAAACCCAACTACAGGTAAGACAATTAGAATGGAAGAAACAGCACAAGTAAATTTAATAAAACTAGCTGAAGCAGTTGGCGTTAAGAGAATCGTTGTAGCTGACCCATTCGATGTTAAGAACTTCGAAAAGGTAGTTAAGGCTGAGGTTGAGGCTGATGAGCCATCAGTAATAATTGCTCAAAGACCTTGTGCATTATTAAAAGGTGTTAAATACATTGGAAAAGCTGAGGTTTCAGATAAATGTAAAAAGTGTAAGCAATGTATGAAGCTAGGCTGTCCTGCAATTTCACTTGTAGATGGCAATGTAATTATCGATAAGAATCAATGTAATGGATGTGGATTATGTATGAATGTATGTCCATTTGATGCAATAGTTAAGGTTGGTGAATAATATGAATATTATGATTGTTGGTGTAGGTGGCCAAGGAACATTATTAGCCTCAAGAATTTTAGGTAATATCGTTATTGAAGAAGGATATGATGTTAAAGTATCAGAGGTTCATGGAATGAGCCAAAGAGGTGGTTCGGTAGTAACTTATGTTAAATTTGGTGATAAGGTTTATTCACCTATTATTGATAAAGGTGAGGCTGATATCATTTTAGCATTTGAAATGCTAGAAGCATATAGAGCACTTCCATACTTAAAAAAAGGTGGAAAAATTATAGTTAATAATCAAGAAATGAATCCAATGCCAGTTATCATTGGTGCAATGGAATATCCTAAGGACATTGAGCAAAAGCTTAAATCAATTGTAAATGTTGAAACAGTTGAAGCTTTACAATTAGCTAAGGAAGCAGGAAACATTAAAACAGTTAACGTAGTATTAATTGGCGTTTTGGCAAAGAGTACTAATATTGAATATGAAAAGTGGATTGAAATATTAAAGGCTACAGTTCCTGCAAAGTTATTAGATGTAAATTTGAAGGCATTTGATTTAGGATATAACTTAAAATAAGAGGGAGAACACATCTTATGTATTTTCAGAAGAATTTCGAATGCATGCCTAGGGCAGATTTGAAAAAATTACAAAGTGAAAAATTAGTTAAGCAAGTTAAATATGTATATGATAATGTAGAATGTTATAGAAAAAGAATGGATGAGGCTGGAATTAAGCCTGAAGATATTAAAGGCTTAGATGATTTAAAAAAGCTTCCATTCACATATAAAAGCGATTTGAGAGATTATTATCCATATGGCTTATTTGCAAAGCCATTAAGCGAAATAGTTGAATTACATGCATCAAGCGGTACAACAGGAAAAAGAATTGTTGTAGGTTATACAAAAAATGACCTAGACATTTGGTCTGATTGTACTTCACGTATGCTAACATCTATTGGTGCAACTAAGGATGATATCATTCAAATTGCATATGGCTATGGTTTATTTACTGGTGGATTTGGTCTACATTATGGTGCTGAGAAAATGGGAATAACAGTTATTCCTATATCATCAGGTAATACAGAACGCCAAATTGAAACAATGATAGATTTTAAAGCAACAATTCTTGCTTGTACTCCATCATATGCACTATATTTAGCAGAAACGGCTGAAAAGATGGGTGTAGTTGATAAATTATGCTTAAAATATGGTATCTTTGGTGCTGAGCCATGGACTGAAGAAATGAGAAAGCAAATTGAAGAAAAATTACATATTAAAGCATATGATATTTACGGTTTAACAGAAATAATTGGACCAGGTGTTGCATTTGAATGCTCTGAGCAAGCTGGAATGCACATTAATGAGGATCATTTCGTTTTAGAAATAATTGATCCTGAAACATTAGAACCAATTACTGAAGAAGGTAAATTAGGTGAATTAGTATTTTCTACAATAGATAGAGAGGGAGCACCTCTATTAAGATATAGAACAAGAGATTTAGGTGTAATTCAAACATGTACATGTAAATGTGGTAGAACATTTATTAGATTGAGCAAGCCTAAAGGACGTTCTGATGATATGCTAATCATCAGAGGTGTAAATGTATTCCCATCTCAAATCGAGGAAGTATTATTACAATATTGTGATAAGGGAATTACTGCAAATTATCAGATTGTTGTAGATAGAGTTAATAACAATGATACATTAGATATATTTGTAGAAATGGCACCAGACCTATTTGCTGATGATATGGCATCAATTGAAAAGCTTCAAAAGCAATTAGTTGATAAATTAAGAAGCGTATTAGGAATTGGAGCTAAAGTTCAACTTGTTAACCCTAACTCAATTGCTAGAAGTGAAGGAAAAGCAAAGAGAGTAATAGATAATAGAAAACTAATATAAGGAGGACTAAAATATGATTGTAAAGCAACTTTCAATTTTTTTAGAGAACAAGGCTGGAGCAATCGCACATATTACTAATTTGTTAGGAAAGAATAATATTAATATTCGTTCATTACAAATTGCTGATTCAGCTGATTTTGGTATTTTAAGATTAATAGTTGATGATGTAAATAAGGCAATAGAATTAGTTAAAGCAGAAAACTATACTGCTAAATTAACTGATGTTATTAGTGTAGTAGTACCTGATAAGCCTAATGGATTAAATGAATTATTAAGAATATTAACAGAAAATAATATTGAAATTGATTATTTATATGTATTCTTAGGAAAGAACAATTTAGGAGCACAGGCTATATTAAAGTCTCCAAATATTGAAGAGGTTGAAACCTTATTATTAAATAATTATTACTAAGAAGAAGTATACAGGAGAAAGAAATGACAATAGTAGATTTACTTGAAAGAAATGCTAAAGAATATCCCAATGAGGAATGCTTAGTTGAATTGAATCCTCAAATTGTTCCTGAAAACTATAAAACATGGAGAGAGTATCAATTAGTTGAGCCAACTTTAGCAAGTGAATATAGAAGAAGCATAACTTGGAAGCAATTTGATGAAACTGCAAATAGATTTGCCAATATGCTAAAAGATAAAGGCATTAAAAGAGGTAATAAGGTTGCAATTTTATTAATGAATTCATTAGAGTGGCTTCCAATCTATTTTGGTATATTAAAGCTTGGAGCTCTAGCAGTTCCTATGAATTATAGATATACAACTGATGAAATTAAATATTGCTTAGATTTAGCAGATTGTAATGCACTAGTTTTTGGTCCTGAATTCATTGGTAGAGTTGAACCAATCGCAGACCATACACCACTAGTTAAAACATTGATATTTGTTGGTGACGCATATGTTCCTTTTGCTGATCATTATAATAATTTAATTAATACATATTCAACTGATAAGATTGAAATTGAATTAAATGAAAATGATGAAGCAGCTATTTATTTTTCAAGTGGAACAACAGGCTTCCCTAAAGCAATATTACATTTACATAAGGCTTTAATTTCATCTTGTATTTGGGAGCAAAAGCATCACGGTCAACAACATAATGATGTATTCTTATGTATCCCACCACTATATCACACTGGTGCTAAAATGCACTGGTTTGGTAGCTTAATTTCAGCATCTAAGGCTGTAATCCTAAAAGGAATCAAGCCTCAATGGATTATGTCAGCAGTTAGTGAAGAAAAATGTACAATTGTATGGCTATTAGTACCATGGGCACAGGACATATTAGATGCTATTGAAAGAAAAGATATTAAATTAGAACATTATTCAATTAGCCAGTGGAGATTAATGCATATTGGTGCACAACCTGTACCACCATCATTAATCCAAAGATGGTTAAAGGTATTCCCTCATCATCAATATGATACAAACTATGGTTTATCAGAATCAATCGGACCTGGTTGTGTACATTTAGGTGTTGAAAATACTGATCATGTTGGCGCAATTGGTAAGCCAGGTTATATGTGGGAAGTTAAAATTATGAATGGTGACAAAGAAGTTACTAAGCCTGAAGAGGTTGGTGAGCTTTGTGTTAAGGGACCAGGAGTAATGGTTTGTTATTACAAAAATAAAGAAGCAACAGATGAAGTATTAAAGGATGGTTGGCTATATACAGGTGATATGGCTAAGAAAGATAAGGATGGCTTCATTTATTTAGTTGATAGAAAGAAAGATGTCATAATAACTGGTGGTGAAAACCTATATCCAGTTCAAATTGAAGATTTTATTAGAAAGCATGAAAAAGTAAAAGACGTCGCTGTTATCGGTTTACCTGATGAAAGATTAGGTGAAATTGCCTTCGCAATAGTAGAACCTAAGGATGGAATGACTCTAACAGTTGAAGAAATAGAACAATTCACATTTGATTTACCTAGATATAAGAGACCTAAGAAGATTGTCATCGCTTCAGTTCCAAGAAATGCAACTGGAAAGATTGAAAAACCAAAGCTTAGAGAAAAATATATTGGTAAGTCTCTAGTTCAAATTCAATTAGAAAAGTAGGGTATAGTATATCATGGGGCTATTTATTAAAATTTTATTTATTGCACTATTTTTCGTAGTGACAATATTCATTGGCTTTTATTGTAGAAAAAAAGCTCAAAATTCAAATGATTTCGTATTAGGTGGAAGAAATGTTGGACCATGGCTATCAGCATTTGCTTATGGTACATCATATTTCTCAGCAGTTATATTTATAGGGTATGCTGGTTCGTTCGGTAAGCTATTTGGTGTTGCCGCATTCTGGATTGGTATAGGTAATGCCTTAATAGGCTCATGGCTTGCTTGGGCATTGCTAGGTAGAAAAACTAGAATTATGACTCAGCATTTTAATTCTTCAACAATGCCTGATTTCTTTGCAAAAAGATTTAAATCAGAAGGTTTAAGAATATTTGCTGCAATTATAATATTCGTTTTCTTAATTCCTTATACAGCTGCCCTTTATAATGGTCTAGCTGACTTATTCGGTGTTGCATTCTCAACAGCAGTGCCATATTGGGTATGGATTTTAATCATAGCAGTCGCAACTGGCGTATATGTTATTGTTGGTGGCTTAATGTCTACTGCAGTAAATTCATTTATCCAAGGCTTAATTATGTTAGTTGGTATTGCTTTGGTTGTAGTATTTGCATTAAGACTAAATGGTGGTCTAATGGGTTCATTTAAAGAATTAGCTGAACATGGATGGCAATTCACATCACTATTCGGACCAGATCCAGTTCATCTATTATTCGTTGTTTTATTAACATCACTTGGATGCTGGGGCTTACCACAAATGGTCAGCAAATTCTATTCAATTAAAAATGAAAACCAAATTAGAAAAGGATCAGTTATTTCAACTGTATTCGCAATTGTAGTAGCTGGTGGTTGTTATTTCTTAGGTGGATTTGCGTTATTATTCGTAAATGATGCTGGAAATACATCAATCATTCCATATATTGTTTCTCAATTACCAATGGTAGTTATAGCAATAGTTATCGTATTAGTATTAGCTGCATCAATGTCTACTTTATCAGGTTTAGTTCATACATCTGCATCAACAGTAACATTTGATTTATTAGATAGAAAGAAGCAAATGCCTGAAAAGAAGAAAATGACTTGGTTAAGATCATTAGTTGTTGTATTTATCGTAATAAGTGCAGGATTAGCTATTTTCCAAAGTCTTGATGGAGTACCTGCTAACTTAAAGAAGGATATTGCTTCACTAATGGGTATTTCATGGGGTGCAATTTCAGGTGCCTTTATTGGTCCATTCTTCTATGGCTTATATTGGAAGAAAACAACAAAGGCTTCAGTATATGCTTCGTTCATAGTTGGTATTGTTGTTTCTGTTGTAGGCTTATCACTAAGCTTAGCAGGAGTAAATGCTAAGATTGTAACAAATAGCTCAGGATTTACAATTTGCTGGTTTAATTTTGCTGATTCAATCTATATGGGTGTTTTAGCAATGGCATTAAGCTTCATTATTGTTCCTGTTGTATCTTCATTTACAAAGAAGCCTGAAGACGTTGAAGAAATGTTCAAGTGCTATTCTAAGAAGGTTACAGTTACAAGTGACATAGCATTAACTGAAAAGGGTGAGAATGCTGAAGAAAAAGCTTTAACACCTGAAGCAGTTGAAGAAACTCAAAGCTATGTAGAAGAAGAATAGATTATATTTTCAATTATTTTATTAGTATTAAGAGGTATTTAAAATGGCTTTAACAATTTGTCCATATTGTGGTGCTTGTGTACCAACAACAGCTAAATATTGTGAATACTGCGGTTCTAAGCAAGAACCACCAAAACCACAACCAGTAGAAAAACATCATTCTACAAGTAATACAAATGGCAGCAATGTTGTTAGTATAATATTCCCTGTAATACCAGGAAAGTTTTTAATAAATTGTGCTAAGATAGTAGCATTTGTTAATGGTGTTCAAATATATGATGGTGGTTTTAAAGTAGATACAGCTACATTTGAAATAAGCGAACCTACTTCAGTATTAATAAAAATATCAAGATGGCCAGACCAAGAATTTAAATATCAAATAGAACCAGGTGTTAGTTATGAATTAGCTTTAGTAATCGCAGCTAGCGGAATTGGATTTGATGTTCAGTTCAAGCCTGTTAAAGGAATAATGAAGATTTAGATCCTACATTTGTAGGGTCTTTTTTTATTATATTGTTATACATGCACGTGTATAAATACCACATTATTCGGTGTTTAGTTTGTGAAAATATGATTTTTTGAAATTTATATGAAATCAAAAATACGTGATAGTGGTGCGATTTTATCTACTTCACATTATTCGGTGTTTAGTTTCAAATAAAAAGTAAAAAATTTTTTATTATTTTTGTTGACATAGTGTTTTAATTTGGTATAATAGACATGCTGTTTGAAATTAATGGGCGTATTTTGCCTTAAAACAGATATAAAGTTGGATAAGTGAAAGGAGAAATTTATTTATGCCTACTATTGAACAATTAGTACGTAATGGAAGAAAGGATAAGATTTCAAAGTCTAAATCACCAAGTTTAGGAATTGGTTACAATACTCTTGAAAAGAAATTCACTAAGCTTCCATCACCTCAAAAGCGTGGAGTTTGTACACGTGTTACTACAATGACACCTAAGAAGCCTAACTCAGCATTAAGAAAATATGCCAGAGTTCGTTTAACAAATGGTATCGAAGTAACAGCTTATATCCCAGGTGTAGGACACAGCTTACAAGAGCACAGTACAGTACTTATTCGTGGCGGACGTGTTAAGGATTTACCCGGTGTTCGTTATCACATCATTCGTGGTACATTAGATACTACAGGTGTTGCTAACAGAATGCAAGCTAGATCAAAATACGGTGCTAAGAGACC